>ENA-OPSL01000047-OPSL01000047.1-human-gut-metagenome-genome-assembly--contig:-NODE-47-length-43589-cov-5.545757_pt1 | contig 43589 bp, 39 predicted proteins | sample MGYA00241458_ERZ501908 | MGnify/ENA primary metagenome ERZ501908 (study PRJEB25962, sample SAMEA2042444) | human gut metagenome | biome: human gut; feature: human-associated habitat; material: faeces... | reverse complement strand
CTAATAATTGTTACATCCACATGTATCAAGATGGAGGGACTACGGGAACACGTTTAGAAATTGGTGTGCGTTATCCATATAGCGGTAGTTCGCAGGAACGAACCAATTTTATCCGTATTGGATATAACACGATTGAATTTTACGTGGCAGGAAGGAAGGTGGCAGGATGGCCCAGTTAAAAGAAATCGAAAATTTAACGCACGATATTTACGCAAGGCTAGCTAGTTTACAGATTCAAGCGACTGGTACAAATATCGGGACGATGGCATGTGTTTATACGATGCTTGATAAAATCGATGCGTTGACAAAAGAAGGTGATACAGATGGCGCTGTACAAGGAAACTCACAAGATTAAGGTATTCGAACCGAATTCAATTACTTTAAACGCTGTACAAGGAGAAGGGAACGAACGTGAATACGAGTTTATCCTTATTGAAAAATCAGGGGACACTCTTAAAACCACCAATGCACCGATTACTGACAAGATGTTGGATGTGACAGGATGCAGCGTCCGCCTTTATGTTGCAAAGGCAGACGGGCATATTGTCTATATGGAAGGTAAAGTGGCAGATGCTAAAGGCGGAGTTATTTCATTCGTCCCAAAACAGCAGGTATTCACGGCGAGCGGGAAAGCTAATTGTATTTTACAAATTACTTCTGCAAACGGTGATTTACGAGCTGTTGGTGTAACGATGAACATCGGTAAAGCCGACATTGACGGGGCACTAGAAAGTAAGGATGAACTTACTGCTTTATCACAGGCGTTGATTGAATTTCAAAAGGCAATTGCAGGGGGAACAGACGGTACAGAAGTGCCTTTGGCAAGAGGAGGGGAAACCCTTCTCGGAAAACGACTTGATAAAATTGAAAGCGGAGAACGAATTGCTACTGGAGCAATAACGGTCGATAAAATAAGCGCGGATGTGAAGAGTGCATTTGCTGCAAAAGGGCACAATCATAACGGCGCATATATCCCAAATACAAACGGTGCGGTCACTCCGGCGTTGCTTAGTGCAGCGGCTAAAGCCCTATTTGCACAGATTGAATATGCGGGCGCAGCAAAATTTCTGCCCGATGATATAACCATAAGAGCGGGCAGCATAAAAGGCGCTGTAAATTCGGCGGCTATACAAAGCGGAGCCGTTACGACCGGAAAATTAGCAGACGGAGCGGTCACAGAGCAAAAAATCGCAGAAGCGTTTGTTAATAAATACGGACATTTGCCATTTACTGACGTGACTGACTACGGTAACAGCGCAGATATACCATATGACGATTATACAAATAACGGCATTTATAGATTTACAGGGAGATACACTCCTGTCCTACTTTTTGTTTTTATCGGCAGCGTGTCCTATACTACCCAAATCCGCATACAGGGCGAACAGATTCAGTCTCGTTTTTTTAACATAAGAGAGTGGACGGAGTGGAGCGGCGGAAAAGCGGAAATCGCCGAAAGTCTTACACAGCTTGACGCTCAAATTGCACAGCTGCAGATTGATACACAGGCGCACGGCGCAAAGCTCGACACACTTGACCGTATATACGCGGGTACGGCTACCATAGCGACAACAAACAGTTATAAGATGGACGCGGCACAGGTAGTGCCTAATAGTAAGGTGTATTTAACCCTTACAAATGGTCCGAGCACATCGTGTTTTGTTCGCAGTGACTTTTACCCTCTATATTATTACGGCACAGATCAGGTAGTACAGCCGGAGTACAACACGCCAATACCTGTGTCCGCAGAAGACCTGATTGCGGGAATTAAACTCAACTACGGCGGAGCGTTCACAATTAAATACCAGACCGCGCCGTCAAAGGTGTTTTTTGATTATGCTGATAACGCCGCAGAAAGCGCAAAGAAAAAATATGTACCGTATGCCAAAAACCAAATCACAGGCCATGCGGAAGGAATTACAGCGGAAATAACGGACGGCGCGCCTGGTACGTTTATAAAATCCGCCGTTGTGCGGGGAAAAAGCGCGGTAGACGAAACAACCGGGGCTATTACGCCGCTTTCACCAGCCGTCATTGTCGCATCCAGCAACGACGGCACCGTAGAAAACCATGTAAACCTGCCCACGGGCTTACAACTCTACGGTACGCCCAACAACCAGTATTACGACACCTACAACGCAATAACCGGTAAGCTCACCCGTAATTGTGGTAAGGTGTTGCTCGCGTCTGTCGGATGGATTTATGGCTACTCTACCTCGGCGGCGGCTGTAACGTGGATAACGGCGAATAACTACGTCCCCTCAAAAACGTACTACCTTGTGCATAACGGAACGGTATCGACGCAGACGACCGACTGGCAGGGAAAGATTAGCCTGACAATCAATAAAGCCGATGCTGGAATCACAGCAGAGGATACTGCCGCCGCAGCCGCACAGAAGATGAAAGCATATTGGGGCGAAGCGTACGCCGTCCTGCCGCTCAAGACACCAACAACCGAACAGTTTGAACCGGTACAGCTTGCAATCCCTACAAAAGTATGCGCCGTCGTCTGCAACAATGGGTATCTTGACGTTACATACTGCCGGGATATTGATACGGCTTATCTGGACTTACTGGAATACACGACAGGGTTAGAGGCACGTATCGCGCAGCTTGAAATCAGCACGGGAGGAGGTGAAACAATATGACGTACAAAAACTGCAAGACGTTGATTACGGCGGGCAGGTACGAGTACGAAAACATGTATTCTTTGCTCGATTTGTTTGCAATGGTTGAAAGGATTACGCAGGAGGAATACATAGAGTTGACCGGGCTGCTTGCACAGCCGGAAGAACCAGTAGAAGAAGCAAAATAAACGCCGCACACAGCGGCGCAAATGAAAGGATGGTTTTACTATGGCAACACAGCGGGAAAAAGCAGTGCAGGCTGCAAAGGCAGACATTGGCTACAGGGAAGAAGCAAACGGACGAACGAAGTTCGGGGAATGGTACGCAAAATTTATGAACTGCGAAAATCAGGGCTTTGAAACCGCCGACTGGTGCGCAATGAGCACTTCAAAGTGGCAGCACGCGGCAGGCCTTACACAAGAACAGACGGTGTTTACCGCCTCAGCTGGTTCAACAGGAGAATCATTGTGGCGCGCGAAAGGTATGTGGCGGGATAAAACATACAAGCCAATGCCGGGCGATTTAATCCATTTTACCTGGGGGCACGTTGGGATTGTGGAACGTGTATCAGGAAATACCGTGTACACAATCGAGGGCAATTACAACGATATGGTAGCCGCACGCAGCTACAGCCTTACCTACAGCGGCATACGCGGATATGCCGCGCCAAACTACAAGGAAGAAAGCAGGGACAATTACATGGAAGTCAAAAATGGGGATATCAACAATTTCGCGTTGCTCGTCAAATCCGAATTAAAAACCTTAAAGCAGCTGGGTTACATAACGGCATCGGTAGATGACAAGAGCGGTTACGGCTCCGGTTCCGTAAAAGCGGTCAAGGAATTCCAGAAGAAAGCAAAACTCACAGTAGATGGAATCGTCGGCGAAAAGACCATCCGCAAGATGCGTGAGGTAATAACGAAGCAGATTACCGCAGCAAAAACCGCCCTTGGCGCTTAGTAAGGGAGGCGCAGCAGTGTCAACCGAAATTGTTATCGCGTTGTTGTCAATCGTTGGCACGGCGATAGGTTCGGGGCTGGGTGTGATTGCGTCCAGCCGCCTAACGAACTACCGTATTCAGCAGTTAGAAAAAAAGGTGGAAAAGCATAATTCTGTGGTGGAGCGCATGGCTGTAGCGGAAAAGGAAATCCGAGTCGCCAATCACAGGATAGAAGATTTAGAAAGGAAGATAGAACATGAACATTAATTGGAAGGTAAGGCTTAAAAGCGGACCATTTTGGGTGGGATTGATTTCACTCGTGCTTACCTTTATTTACACACTACTCAACATGGCGGGAGTCGTCCCGCAGTTCGACCAGAAACAGATTTTGGACATCGTGGTTATGCTGCTTCAAATCCTTGCGTTTATCGGTGTTTTGACTGACCCGACGACGAAAGGTTTTAGCGACAGCGAGCAGGCAATGCGGTATAATGAACCGAAATGAAAGATAAGCTTATAAGACAAAGAAACTCCCCCGGCCTAAAAACCGGGGGAATTTTTGTTTGTAGGGTCAAAAGTTGACCGTTTGAGGTTGAATTCGTTGGTTTTATAAAGGTTTATTGAAAGGATACTTAAAACCCTTTCCATTAACACGGCCGTGATTATCAATCACAATAACAGTAAGGAGTTTTAAAAATGAGCACAGAAAAAGAAACCAGAGGCAGTATCACTTTAGACCTTGGAGGCGCATTGTCCATTGAAACCGATGAGGTTGCCGACCTGAATGGAAAAATCACAGAGCTTTCCGATGAGCTTTCCATTGTAAAGGATTTTATCGGTATGTCTCCCGATGTTGGTATAATTCCGGAACTTGTTTTTCTCGAAAATGGCAGCTGTTATCCATCACATCTGGAGTTTCCGGAAGATCAGAGAAAAGTTGACGCAGGGATTTATGAAGCACAGCCGTATTTGAAGAGCGTAAAATTTTCAGACACAATGACGGCCATTGCTGATAATGCTTTTCAGAACTGTACAGGTCTGAATACCGTAGAATTCGGAAAAAACATTACTTCAATAGGAGAAAATGCTTTTAATGGCTGCAAAACAATTACCAGCCTCGACTTGCCGGTGGGGCTTAAAACCATTGGGGCAAATGCTTTTCAGGGCTGTGCTGCCATTACTGGTAATATTACCTTTCCGATGGATTTTTACTCACTTGGAAAGCAGGCATTTCATAAGTGCAGCAGCCTGAAGTCCGTTACATTTTCTACGAAACTGAAATCAATTCCAGAATTTTGTTTTGCTCGTACTGGTCTAGAAACAGTTTTGGTACCTGGAAACATTACCAATATTGGATCATATTCATTTGCATACAATCCAAACCTAACAACCGCTCATTTGGATCATGGCGTACAGTCGTTAGGCGATTACATTTTTGCAGAGTGCCCCATTTTAAAAGAAGCTTACCTGCCAAATACAATTGGTTGGATTGCAAGTGCTCCGTTTTTAGACTGCCCTCTTTTAGAAACGCTCGTGCTTGAACAAGGCTTTAACTGTGAATTGATTTTGACTACAAACAGCCAACTGAGCACGGAGTCGCTGGTAGGAATAATCGACGCACTTGCAGATCTTAACGGCCAGACGTCAAAAAGGCTTGTTTTAGGTAATATAAATCTAAATAAGCTTACAGCAGAACAGAAAGCCATCGCAACAAACAAAAATTGGGCTATTAATTAAATAAATTAAAGCTTTCATTTGAATTTCGGGCAGGGAGAATATCCCCGCCCGTTTTTTATTACTTTTTCATGAATAAAATAAATGAATGGTTATAAGGTAAATAGGCCGATATAAAAATGAGCCCCGTATTAATTATGGGGCTTTCTTTTTGGGATTTTAGGCCTGGGTTCAATTAGCACTTCATACCATTTTTTGGGGAAATCCTGTGTGATTCAATCATTAGATAATTGTTCTTTAAATGTTATTGGAGGTTTTATGTTCATGTTTTTTCTCCGTATAAAAAATGTCCCCCACTGGGACACATCGCATATCTTTCAATATGGAGAGGTGCGGGGGGTCAATATGGTTGTAGACCCGCAGGTTACTACAACGCGGTCACTAAATTATATTAATTATATCATATGCATATAATAAAGTCAAAACTTAAAATTCCTTGCAGTGGCTTTCCGTTGTGTGGATACGAGCACTTTCGTGTTGCATTTCATGTTGCATAGTGCTATTTTTTATCAAAATTCAATGCAATTTTCAAAAGTATTTTCCATTTAATAAAAATGAAAAACGGCTTTGCAATGGGGAAAACTCAAAAAAAGGCTTGAATAAGGGATTAGTTAAAAATAGCATTACAGAGGTTCGAATCCTGTCATCCCGACCAATGTCGAAGAAACCGATTTTGTGTAAATCAAAGTCGGTTTCTTTGCTTTTTGTTCGATTAATGCTATTTAGGGTATTTTTTGTTGTCACTAAAAACATGTATCAGAAAATTGATACTTTTGATATTGGAAAGTATCTGTATATAAATACCGCTCCCTGCTGACTGCATACCCGTATCATACTGAATTTGGATTAGCAGGACAAATGTCGACAAAAACGTTAAATTTTTGTTATTTTACTCCTGAATAGTTTAACCTATTATTTTTATAAGAGCCTTAAAAAATACTTCTACATTAATGTAAAAAATGTAAACAGTTTGTAAATTTTCTAATTTGTTGACCTTCTATAGTCAACTTTTTTTATTTTATAGGTACTAGTGTAGAGGTTTAAACAATCATGACTATTCTATAGACTTGTTTAACCTAAGTTATTATGAAAGAATGTGATTATATTGGACAGAAAACAACCGGCGCCAAAACTTTCCCCGCTTGAAGAATCCTACAAGCTGATTGAACCACCGCAGAATTTAGGTGATGTCGAAAAAGAAGCATGGTTATATTTTGTTGGCGTACTGAAAAACGGAACCCGTTATAAAAAAACTTTAGCTGATGTCGAGCTGATACGGCAATTTGTACAGCACAAAGTCATGAGGGACAAAGCATGGAATGAATGGCTCAAAAAGCCGGAAAGATATATCCGCATTGTAACGGGAATCTGCGCTGATGGTACAACGCCAAAAATTGTGGTAAAGGAAAACGAACATTATAGAATCCTGAATGACTGTAATAAGTATATTGAAAAATTGTGGCGCGACCTCAAGCTGACACCAGAAGCTCGTTCTTATTAATAATTGGAGAATACATATGATAAATAATGAACTAACCATTGAACAAATAGAGATTGGAAAACTGACGCCATATTTCAATAACAGTAAAATTCATACTGCAGCTCAAATTAAACATATTGCGAATTCCATCAAGGAGTTTGGATTTAACGATCCGCTGGCGATTGCGGGCGCCGACAACACCGTTTTAGAGGGAAACGGCAGAATTGAAGCCGCTAAGCTACTGGGACTTACTGTGTTGCCTTGTATCCGGCTCGACCATCTTAGCATCGATGAACAGAGAGCATATATTATCGCTCACAATGCGCTGAATCTCGAAACTGGCTTTGATGAGCCTGTTCTCCTGCAAGAACTACAGGAGCTTCGTCAATTCGATTTCAATGATTTTGGCGTTGAAACCGAAAAATATATTACAAGTCTGGAAGAGCTTCAGAAGAAAGAGCTCCGGCCTTACTCGAAAGTCCATTACCTGATTTCTCTGGATATCAATAACAATGACAAAATTGCAGGGATTATAAAACAGATTTCTAAAATGGAGGGCGTGGAAGTTGACTCTTCACTCGATTAGTACCGACAACTCCAGTTTAGCAAACAAGACTCATCTGCGCAGACGAGCTACCCAAAACCTTGAAAAGATTCGAGTCCTCGATTTATATGCGGGAAACAACACACTATGGAGCCATTTTGATAAAGAAAAATATTTCGGTGTGGAAATCCAAAGAGGAAAGGGGCAAAATTTAACGGTGGACAACAAAAGAATAATAGAGAATCTTGATTTGTCTGAGTTTAATGTTATAGACTGTGACAGCTATGGCATTCCTTTTGATGTGATAATGAAAATTTTCAGTAACAAAACATTGCGAGATGGAACAGTTATAATTTATACAGCAATTACAAACTGCCTTAGCGGACTCAATCTTGGATGCTTAAAAATGTTTGGAATTCAGAAGATTTATAAGAAGTGTCATCACCTAATTGCGGCAAAAGCGCTGGACATGTTCTATGGAATGCTATATAATTACGGTGTTAGACAAGTTGATTACTATGAAGTAACTGGAAATTTCAGAAAGCACTACGGCTATTTTACTATTGATGGTAAATCTTAAAATTAAGGAGATACACGATGCCGATTATTTATGAGCCGAAAGGAAGAGCGCGGGAATACAGCCCTTATGCGTGTAATCTTTATATAGGCTGCTCCCACAGATGTCAGTATTGCTATGCGCCGCACGCTCTCCAGCGCTCTGCAGGGAATTATTTTGGTATCCCTTCTCCGCGAAAAGGTGTGCTGAAATACCTTGAAGCTGATTTGCGCAATCAAAAATATGATAAACAAATTCTTCTTTCATTTATAGGCGACGTTTACTGTGAGAACACAGACAACAGCCAGGCTACCAGAGAAGCCTTGAAGTTATTCAATCTGTATCGTGCGCCGGTTGCGGTGCTTTCAAAAGGCGGCGAGCGGATGCTTAAGGATATGGATATTTTCAAGGAGTTCGGAGAAAGTATTTCTGTCGGTGCAACACTTACATTTTTTGATGAAGCCAAAAGTAATGAATGGGAATCTGGCGCGGCTTCACCTGCTGAACGGTGTAAAGTGCTCAAAGAAATACATAATCAGGGCGTTAAAACCTTTGCCAGTTTCGAGCCGGTGATTGAGCCATTTGAAAGCCTTAGGCTGATTGAACAGACGCTAAGCGACGATAGTGTCGACCATTACAAAATAGGAAAGCTCAACAACTACAAGGGTTTGGACAGAGGCATTGATTGGCAAGGCTTTTTAAGTGATGCTCTTGCCATGATACGTCCCGCTAAAAAGCAGATATATATAAAAGAGGATTTGCGGGCGTCAGCGCCCGGGATACAGCTTTATGAGGATGAGGCCGACCCGGAAAGGTATATTGTAAAAATTTAATACTATGAAAATAAGACTTATCTTCTTGAGGTAACGTAAATACTGCTCTTTACTACCTGTAAACCAGCATGGTTACTGGATTTTTGAAAAATCCTATAAGACCAGTAGGAGTGTCCTTATAGGGCGCTCCTTTTTTCGATGCTGTAACAGCATTCCGTCCATGAGAGTGGCCCGCTTTTCGAACAAATTTATCGAAAAGCGGGTCTTTTTCTATGTGAAAACCTTGATAAATTGGTTTTTTCAAATCCTGTTTTATAATGCGATGAATGAAAAAATGCAGATAAAAGCCTGATATCTATACAGCGGACGGTTAATCATTTTTATATAATATATTGCCCTATGCTTTATCGGGAGGCCTTGTAAAAGTGTTTAGAACAAATTTTTAGCAGATTTTACCTTAGCGTGATAGCCGCTTTACATAGAGGGAACTATAATTGAGATGCAAATGTTTGCAAAGTATATGGAAAAAACCGGTGCCAATTAGAGAAAGGGAGAACACAATGTTAAAAAAAATCATAGCGACTTTTTTGGCGGCGGCTGTATTGGCTGGGACAATTGCCACCAGTGCCGCAGCACAGGGTTTGGATGGAAAAGGTGTCCTGGATTTCACCATTGACAGCCCCTATGCCAACGTAAACTGGGAAACCTACGGGCAGTATAAGGCTGACTTTCATGCGCATTCCAACGAGAGCGACGGATCGCCGCAGCCGGCTGACACAGTTGAGGAGCACTACAAAAAAGGATATGATATTCTCGCGCTGACCGATCACAATGTCACCAATACTACATGGAATCGTAAAGATGACCCGACTGGCAAGGGCCGTACCTATCTGACCGACGAGCGGCTGGAAACCATCACAAATGGAACCGACAGGGGCGGCCGCGGAATGGTTGCTATTATGAATTCAGATGAGCAGTCTGTGAGCGACCATCTGAACACTTTCTTTACCCCGTTTAACAATCAAGCGGGTGCGACTCTGGAAAGCAATATTGCCAAAACGCAGGAATTAGGCGGTATCTGCCATATCAATCACCCCGGCCGGTATACCGGCGGCAGCAACACCAGCGGCACCGCCGGCGAGGAAGCTTCCAGCAAACCGGCGACCGTCCAGAAATATGTGGACCTGTTTACCAGGTACAGCGCTTGCGTGGGCATGGAAATTATCAATAAGCTGGACGGGGATTCCTATTCCGACCGTATCCTGTGGGATAATATCCTGAAAGAAACTATGCCGGAGGGACGGTTTGTCTGGGGCTTTTCCAACGACGACACGCATTCCAATTCTGCTACCGGTCACAGCTACAATATGATGCTCCTCCCTTCCAATACTGCTACCAATGTGCGGGCGGCGATGGAAAACGGCGCCTTTTATGCCAGCGCTAAGGTTGCCAAAAGGGAAGGCTATACTGAGACTAATTTGGAAGCCATCAACGATTATCAGCCGCCGGTTATCACCAATATCATGGTGGACCAGACAGAGGATACCATTACCATCGAAGGCGATTTGTATAATACGATTGAATGGGTCGCTGACGGCAAAGTGATTGCGACCGGCAACACGATTGACCTCAACGATTATGAAGGCAAAATACACAGCTATGTTCGTGCCCAGCTGAAAGGCGACGAAGGTATCAGCTTCACCCAGCCGTTCGGCGTGGCTGCCGTAAATGCTGGCAGTGCGCGAATCGATGCCGATAAGGAACTGGCGGTTGTGGAAAACGGCGACACCGTAACCTGTACGGTGTCTATGAAAGGGCTCACTGGCCTGAACAGCTTCGATGTAGCCGTATCTTATGACAGTGATATATTTGAAATGGCAGAAGTCAAATCCCTTTTGGACAATACGGTAATCGCGGCAGATAAGAGCGCGGAAGGCACGGCACGAATGATTATTGGGACAAGCGCCGCTGTTTCCGGTGACGCGGATGTTCTGCAGGTTGTACTAAAGCTCAAAGAGAAGGCGGCTCCCGGCAGCACGAAACTGGCGATTAAGAGCATCAATACATCAGCTACCAACGGGGAAGGCACCTTTGAAGGGCCGGTTGCTATCGCGGTTGGAGAAGATACCGTAGAAATTATATCCTATCGTGCGGCTTCTGATATCAATGGGGATGGCTTGGTAACCTTGGCTGACCTTTCCATCGCTCTTAGCAAATATCAAAGCACGGACGCTTCCTGCGATATTGACCGCAGCGGTACAGTGGATACGGCAGACTTTATCATCTTGACTGGTTTTATCGCCTAAAATGCGAGCGTTACAGTTACGGGAATTGGGGATTGCCAAAATATGGCGATTCCCAATTTTCCTATCAATTTATTGTGAGAGAGGATGTTTTGTTTGAAAAAAATTGCCTGTTTGCTTGCCTGTTGCTGTATGGCCTCGTTTATCTCGCTGACGGCTTTTGCAAAGGAATCGGCGGTCCGTATTGCAAAAGAACGTATTACGCTATCGGAAACACAAACCACTTTTGAAGCGGTAGTCGAAATTGAGCCGGAAAATGCGTACGCCGGAGTGGAAATCGGGCTTGCCTGTCCGGATAGTGTGGCTGTGACAGCTTCTTCCGGTTCATCCGGCAGTATGTCTGCCGGCCCGGTACTGGCAAACGGTTTGTATTGGACCAGCTTTTTTGAATCTGACAATAAGCTTTCCGGGCTAATGAAAATTACTTTGCGGTTTTCGTGCCCAAAAGAATTTGAAAGAGGAGATATCCGGATTGAGGAAGTCAAGGTGCTCACAAAAGACGGTGTTTCTGTCGTTACTGAAAAGCTCGAACCTTCTTTAAAGGTACACATAGCACGTAACGGGCCTGATTCGACAGAGCCGGAAACTGCCGGAAAGCCTGCTGAGCCGGATAATACGACAGAGCCAGGGACTGCCGGCAAGCCTGCCGAGCCGGATAATATTTTAGACACTACGGATAAAAGCAGCTCAAGTATTGGGGAGGAAGACACTCCCGCTACCGGCGATAACGGCCGCTTGTCTATATGCATTGCATTGCTGCTCGTATCGGCTTGCGGAGTACTTGGAATGAAACTTTTTCAATATAAAAAAGCCAACTGAATCGAAATAGACCCGTTTTTCAAACAATTTTATTGAAAGGCGGGTTTTGTTTGTGCCCCCAAGACCTGTTACATTAAGTGGCTTGCCATAGGCGTTTACTATTCCTGTAACATATACTGGTACAGGAGGTGATTAACCATGCTTATGATTGCAACGGTTCGAGAGGTCCGGTTTAATAGTCTGCTTGTCAGGGACCGTGCTACCTCTCAGAATGTAATTGTCAACACCAGGAACACCCGCGGCTTTTTCCCGGGAGATATTATCGGTATTTTGTATAACGGAGTAATGACCCAAAGCATTCCGCCGCAAATTTTTGCTATCCGCATTTCGCGCCTTTTTTCACCTAGGTGTTGTCGATAGACACACAAGATAAAAGGCTTGATTGATAGATTTTTTATCTCACCCTTACAGCGGGAGTGTCCTTATAGGACGCTCCCTTTTTGATTATTATAAAGTAAATCCTGTAAGAACACCCGGATTCATGCAGTAAGAAGCCGGTTGCTGCTGTAAGCTGTCGACTTCTTTTGATTTGTGTGATACAATCAATTTAGAATTCTTCCTTTAAAAAGGAGTATGTATATTTTGGAGGTTAAGGGATGAAAAAGAAATTGCCTATTATGCTATTGGTAACACTATATGCCATTCAAGTATTGCTGTTATATATTCTATCTCCATTTTTACTCTTTATGAATACGGAGAATCCCCCCTTACCTGTAAGCAACTACTTTCTCATTGCTTTATTGGTGCTTTCGATTGTATTAATTATTATGAATATTGTGACCGCATTTTTGGGGCTGAAACGCCCAAGCAACAGCACTCAAAAAAATCCTTTGGGTACGGTAATGGGATTTAAGCTTGCGTTAATCCCATTTTTTATTAGCCATTCTTATTGGTTTATTGTTATGATGAGCGGTACGGCAAATCCGTTCTTAATGGTTTTATGGCTTGTTATCCCATTCCTGTTTTTGTTTTACGCCTATCTGGTTTTATTTGCTACTTCGTCTTATCTGATTGTACAAATATATAAAATGTGTAAAGGTGGTACTCTTACAAAGGGGCAATGCGCATTACATATTGTCATGCAGTTGTTCTTCTTTACCGATGTAGTCGATTCTGTTTATTTATTTTTTAAATATAGAAAGCGCGTTTGAACGATGAAACCGATTGTTATCAACGGCAGCCATAAATAATATTATAAAATCAAATAAAAAACGGCTAAGGCTTGGGCGCATTTTTTCCAGAATGCTCCTTGCTTTAACCGCTTTTTTTATTTCAGGGACTTTATCTAAATTTAAACCTCCGGATTGGGCAGGTCGTTTAAAAATGAGGAGACCATAAAAAGCGCCCCGCCCCGCGCAACCGGAACATTTATGCTGACGGCACGATGAATAAAGCTGCGTCCGAATGGAAAGGCGGTACGGCTCAAAACCATATCATGCAGCTTGTCGAGGGCCGAATCAGAAATCAGCTCACTGACATAACCGCCGAGGATAACGTCGCTGCCTATTACCATATGCAGGTTATCGATGGCATCGGAAAGATGCTGCAGAAAACCGTCCCACCGGCGCCGCGCGTCAAAATCTGCCCTTTTGAGTTTATCCTCAAAGCTTTGTACGGTTTCGTTCTCATACAAAAACCCCTGTGCTGAGCAGTATGCGTTCATACATCCGTGCTTGCCGCAGTAGCAGGGCTTTCCGCCGGGTACAAGTACCATATGCTCAAATACGCCGCTTTTGAGCTCGTTTGCCTTATGGAATTTGCCGCCGATAATGACGGCGCCGCTCAAATTTTCCCGGATATTCAAAAAAACCGCGTCGGTTATATCGGGTCGTTCCCATAATTCATTTCGGGCGGCCGATTCCGCGTCGTGGAACAGGCGGCACGGGAAATCGAAATAATCCTGAAAAAATGAGATGTCAAGCCCCGTACAGTCTAAAATCTTACCATACGTTACACGCTGCCCGTCGTCAGAAATCAACGCCTGCATAATAATACCCAATCCCAGGATTTTGCTGCTTGGAATTTTCTGAGTCCCGATAAAACGGTCAATTTCTTTACACAGGAAAATAAAATATTCATCGCGATTTTGAAAGGGAACTTCAAAAAGCTGTTGCGCAATAACCGTGCCGTATAAATCAACAGCGGCCACTGTACAGCCCTCTGCGCGGATTTCCACTCCCAGGGCAATCCGTGCCTGAGCCTTAATAGAAATAATTTTTGCCTTTCTGCCGCCGGTTGAGTTGAAGAAACCGTTTTTTTCGATTAGCTCCAGTTTTTCCAGCTCAGCAATATTCTGTGTGACCGTAGGCATGCTGATTTTGAGCTGTGCGGCAATATCCTGTTTGGAGATTGCGTTTTTCTCATAAATCAGGTTAAAAATTTTCTTCCGGTTTGACTTCCGAATGTTTTTTGTTGTGGCACCGGTCGCATTCATAAGCATATCTCCATGGTTTCTATATCAATCTGTCGGCAATAATTATAGCATTCTTTTCTTATATTAGAAAGAAAAATTTATGCTGCAGGGCTAATTGGAAGAGCCCCTTTTATCGGCGCATTGTACAAGGATTTTGCATCCGGTATAAATACCTTTCACAAAAAGAAAGAAACAAGGAAAAAAGTCGTTGACTTTTGCCTCGGCCCATGCCATTCTTATTATAGAAACTACTTTTATAAAAGTAGTTTCTATAATAATCCGAACACACAAAATGCAAAAGAAAAGGAGAATGGCGTATGGGGACCTTACCTGAAAAAATGAAGGCAATCGTGGCATATGCGCCGGGCGACTACAGGCTGGAGCTTGTCGATACGCCCCGCGCGGGGGAAGAGGAAATGATTTTGAAGGTGGAAGCCTGCGGAATTTGCGCCGGGGACGTCAAGGCGTTTGCTGGAGCGCCCAGCTTCTGGGGAGGAGACGGCAACCCTCCCTATATTAAAGCCCCGATGATTCCCGGGCATGAATTTGTTGGAACGGTCGTAGAAATGGGACGAAATGTAAAAGGCAATTGGAAAATTGGGGACAGGATTTGCCCAGAACAAATCGTCCCCTGCGGCGAATGCATGTTTTGCAGAACCGGGCGTCATTGGATGTGTGAAAAGCATGACTTATTCGGCTTTCAAAACAACGTCAACGGCGGCATGGCTGAATATGTCAAGCTGACTAAGGAAGCGCTGCCATACCTTGTCCCGAAAAAAATGCCCATCGAGCAGGCGGTCCTCATCGAGCCATACGGCTGTTCCTTCCACTGCGTGGAGAGGGCGCAGGTAAAAACGACGGATGTTGTTGTACTGGCAGGCGCCGGGACATTGGGGCTTGGGATGGTTGGCGCGCTGAGGCAATGCAATCCAAAGCTTTTGATAGTCCTGGACATGAACGATGCGCGTCTTGCAAAGGCCAGGGAATTCGGGGCCGATATTGTTATGAATCCCGGAAAGGAAGACGCGTCAGAACGAATCAAGGAGCTGACGAACGGCTATGGCTGCGATATCTATATTGAAGCGACCGGACATCCTTCCAGCGTGCAGCAGGGGCTTGCATGCATCCGCAAAATGGGACGCTTTGTGGAGTTCAGCGTGTTCGGGAGCCTGGTCACTGTGGATTGGTCTATTATTTCCGACCGTAAGGAGCTTGACCTTTTGGGCTCGCACCTCAGCCCGTTCTGCTATGATACCGTAATCGAATGGATTGGCAGCGGCAAGCTGCCGGCTGATGGTGTGGTTACACATAAATATACCCTGGAGAATTGGCAGGAAGCGTTCCGCCTTGCGCGAACCGGGGAAGATGGCGCAATGAAGGTCATATTGATTCCAGGGACGGAGGGTTAAGCAATGCAAAGGATTATGAATAATCCCGATTTTATCGTGGATGAGATGGTGGATGGCTTTGTAAAAGCACACAAAGGCTTAGTAGAGAAAACGGCAAACCCCCGCGTGGTAAAGTCTGTATATTCCACAAAGGGGCGGGTGGGTATTGTAACCGGAGGCGGTTCCGGCCATAAGCCGGCGTTTATAGGGTATTGCGGAAAAAATCTCTGTGACGCCGTGGCCGTTGGCGAGATTTTTTCTTCACCAACCGCGAAGGCGTTTCTGGACGCGTTCATTGCCGCCGACAGCGGAAACGGGGTCGCGTGCCTTTATGGAAATTACTCGGGAGACAATATGAATGTAAAGATGGCTGTCCGTATGGCGCAGAAAATGGGAATCACTGTAAAGACCGTCGTAGCAAACGACGATGTTGCCTCGGCCCCAAAGGAGCAGGCGGATAAACGCCGCGGAGTCGCGGGAGAGGTGCTGATGTGGAAATGCGGCGGCGCGATGGCGGCTGCCGGCGCAAGCCTTGATGAGGTTATCCGGGCGGCGCAAAAGGCGATTGACGCGACACGCAGCGTGGGTGTAGGCCTAACGCCTTGTACCCTCCCTGCTGTCGGCCATCCTAATTTTGAGATTTCATCGGGTACAATGGAGGTCGGAATCGGCCACCACGGCGAGCCCGGCACGTCCGTCTGCGGCATGGAGGACGCAAAGGGTATCGCCAAAAAAATGACAGACATCATTCTGCCGGATTTTCCGCTTGAAAGCGGAGATGAGACGGCCATCCTGGTTTCCGGACTGGGCGCGACGCCTGTTATGGAGCTTTATGTTTTGTACAATGAAATCGAAAAAATTATGGAAAGCAGGAAAATTAAAATCTATAAGGCATATGTAGGGAATTATTTTACTTCCCTTGAAATGATGGGAGCTACGCTTACTGTAATGAAGCTGGACGATGAGCTGAAAAAATTACTGGACGAACCGGCACACAGCATGGGCTTCCATCAGGAATAGGAGGTGCTTATGGAATTCTTCAAAAACGAAACAGGAACCCCGGTTCTCCTTGCAATGGTAAGGGCAATAAAGGAAAACAAAGCTTTCCTTGGACAGGTTGACGGCCTGATTGGCGACGGGGACCACGGGGTAAACATGAACAAAGGCTTTTCCTTGTTTGAAGAAAGATTCGGCGGCGGGGCGTATACTTTGTCCGAGGGGCTTGAAAATTTGAGCGCGATTTTAATGAATGAAATCGGGGGATCGATGGGTCCGATTTATGGGACAATCTTTATGGAAATGGCGGAGGATATCGAAGCAAACCAAACGGGCATCGTCGATTTACGCTGCTTTTCCAGAAGCTTTGCCGCCGCTTTGGAGGGGTTGTATGGAATTATTGATGCCAGGGTGGGCGATAAGACGCTGGTGGATACACTGGCCCCCGCCGCCGCTTCTTTAGAGAAGGACGCGGCTGAAAGCACGCCTTTTTCCATCGCGCTGCAAAACATGGAGCAGGCGGCAAAAGCGGGAATGGAGTCTACCAAGGACATGACGGCGAAATATGGCAGGGCGAGCCGGCTGGGAGAACGCTCAAGGGGCGTCCTGGACGCGGGGGCGTGCTCCTGTTATTTGATTGTGCGTGCCCTTGCGGACAGCATAACACTGCTTTTGGAGGAGGTGCCGCAATGAAAATCGCATTTGGCTGCGACCCCAATGCCGTGCGGCTAAAAACAAGCCTCATGGAATTATGTGTACAATTAGGACACGAGACGGCAGATTTTGGAAGCGAAGACCCGGTTTACGCGAACACCGCTATTCTTGTCGCGGAATCCGTCGCCGCGCGGGAATACGACCGGGGAATTCTTGTGTGCGGCACCGGCCTGGGCATGGAAATTGCCGCGAATAAGGTCAGGGGCGCATATGCCGCGCTTCTGACAGATGTTTATTCCGCAGAACGCGCGGTAAAAAGCAACAACAGCAACATCGCCTGCCTGGGTGCGTTTACAATCGGTGAAAAGCTTGCGGAAGAGCTGGTGAAGGTTTGGCTTTCCTGCCGCTTTGACGAGAGTTCCGCCTCAGCCGCCAAGGTAGCCCGCTACCGGCAGTATGACTTAGCCCGGTAGTAGGCAGTTTTACCTGTTATGGATTCCTGATTTGCTTGACGATTATTAAGAACGGCCGCCGCTCTTTGCATGATGCGATAAATGGGGAGCTTGGATGGAAGACCTATTCTGAACCGCCGGTATTATCCTGAAAGTAAGCACGGTTGTAAAGGTAATTTTTGTCGTCCGGCTTGATAAGCCCCGCCTTTTCATTGTATTGTGCGGCTCTTTCGCGGTCGCCCATCCTGTCGTAGCAGACACATAGCTGCATGTATGGAATGTATCCGTAGCAGTCCGGCAGGCAGAAGCCGCCGTTATGCTCATCCGGCGTGCGGCTTGCCGCCGTTTCGTACCAGAAAACGGCTGTCTGGTATTGCTCCCGGTCAAAAAAATATTTCCCGATATCACAGCAAAGCTCCGCCCTCGGCACATCATAGCAAAAGCTGCGCAAAAGGCTCTGCAGGGCAGATATATCTTCTCCCAGGCGCGCATAACACTGCGCCAAATCCTTACAGGCGTTGATATTGTTTTCTATCCAGCCCTGCCCTTCGTCCAAAAATTCATTGAACTGCCGGACAGCGGCGGTATAGTCCCCGGTATACATCAGCTCGCGCGCATAATAAAACTTTTGCCGCGGGTCGAGCTTTTTTCCGTCAGACAGCATTTTTTGGAAAATACGCAGGTTGCGCCCTGACTCGGTGGGATGGAGCTTTCGGTGCTGAACCGTAATTTCCTTGTACTCTACCACGCCGCTCTGCGGGATTACCTCGTGTATTTCCCCTATAAAGCGGTAATGGAGCGCTGTCCGGAATATCCGCTCCCGGTAGTAGGAAAGCGTGGGGCGTCCTTGCGGGTCAAAGGCTACGTCATACTTCAAAAAAACCATATCTGTGGAGGGAGAAAGCTCATTCTTGAGCTTTAGGAGCAGCGCGCGGTTTTTTTCGTCTATTACGTCGTCGGCATCCAGCCACATGGTATAATCCATAGATGCTTTTGAAAAAGAAAAATTTCGTGCCGTCGCAAAGTCGTCGCACCACTCAAAGTCGTAAACCTTATCGGTAAAGCCATGCGCAATTTCTTTCGTATTGTCGGTAGAGCCGGTATCCACAATTATAATCTCGTCCGCAATGTCCTTCGTGCAGGAAAGACACCTTCCAAGGACGTCTGACTCGTTTTTTACAATCATGCAAAGACTCAGGGTTATCATTGGGCTCTCCTTTCAAAAGGGAATAATGTAATATTACCGCCTGCGCCGGAGGCCGCCGGAAAACTGGCAGCCCCCGTCTGGAAGTGTTTTTTCAATTTTAATTTATGCGAGCCTGATTACCGTCAGAGTAGCGCCGTTGCCGCCCTGAAGAACCGCAGCGCCCAGCAGCCCGAAGAGCTGGAGCTGGAGCGTATCGCCCGCGTTTAAGGCCGCAAAGGTTGTAGCTGAATAAGAGCTAACCGAAGCAACCGGGGAGAAGGTGGAGGCGGGAAGCGTGGTGCCGTTGCGCAGAACGCGCGAGGACATCAACAGCGCCGCTGTGGTCGAAACCCGGTACGTTACCATATAGGTCCCTGTGACGGGAACGGTAAAGGTATCGTTTGCGCCATTTACTGTAAAGCCGTCCAAGACCTGTGAGTCAGGCAGCGGAACAGGTGTGCCGCCCACAATGACCGCAATGGTAGCGCCGGTGGTGTTAGTGGCATTCATACTGTTGACGGTTGTAGAGGTACCTGTAGCGCCTGTGGCTCCCGTAGCACCTGTAGCGCCCGTAGCGCCGGCTGTCCCTGCCGCGCCTGTGGCACCGGTTGCGCCCGTAGCGCCAGCTGTACCTGCTGCGCCTGTGGCACCGGTTGCGCCTGTAGCGCCGGCTGTACCTGCTGCGCCTGTGGCACCGGTTGCGCCCGTGGGACCAGCTGGACCTGTAGCACCTGTCGCTCCTGTGTTTCCTGTTGCGCCTGCGGAGCCAGTCGGGCCAGTCGGACCGGCAGCACCGTCCGCGCCCGTAGCACCCGTAGCGCCTGTCGGACCGGTTGCTCCGTCAGCGCCTGTAGCACCTGTAGCGCCTGTGGGGCCGGTTACACCATCAGCGCCCGTTGCGCCCGTGGCACCCGTCACACCCGTCGGGCCGGCAGCACCGTCCGCGCCCGTAGCACCTGTAGCGCCAGTTGGGCCGGTAGCACCGTCCGCGCCTGTTGCGCCAGTCGGGCCGGTCGCTCCGTTTGCTCCGGTAATACCCGCAGCGCCTGTCGGACCTGTCGCACCCGTCGCTCCTGTGTTTCCTGTTGCACCTGCGGAGCCAGTCGGGCCAGCCATACCATTTGCGCCGGTAGCACCCGTAGGACCCGTTGCGCCAGTAGCGCCTGTCGGACCTGTGGGCCCAACAGTATCATTTGAACTTAAATCAACAATTGCAGAGCCTTGTGAAACAGTCGCTGAAATTGAGCCGTCAGTTGACTGGAAGGTAAGAACATCCCCAAGCCGCATGGTAGCGGTTACTCCGGCTGTTCCGTTGACTGTAAAAAGGGCGGTATCAGGAGCAATTGTGCCAGTTGCACCTGTCGCGCCTGTCGTACCCGTAGCGCCTGTTGGGCCTGTGGCGCCTGTTGGGCCGCCTGCGGGACCTGTTGCTCCGGTCGCGCCCCTCATTCCCGCAGGGCCTGTCGCACCCGTCGCGCCCCTCATTCCCACAGGGCCGGTCGCTCCGGTAGGCCCTGTCGCACCTGTCGCGCCAGTCGCACAGGCCGGATATGGGCTGCAGGAACAGCAGCAATTACACCAAGGGTTTCCGCAAATCGGACAAGTATTTCCTTTTCCGTAAGTGTTGTAGGTCAATACATACACTCCTAACTGTAAATTTATCGAAGATACACGGCAATATGTATCTTCATATTCATTATATTCCGGGGCGTTTCATGTTGTCCCTGCAGGTATGCGCGTAGGAATTCCGCATGAAAATTTGCGTAAAAATAAGCCGGAATTCTAAAAAGAGCGTTTTGCTCCGAATTCCGGCCTATCAAAAACTTTTTTAAAATAATTTATTACATAGTGATGCATTTTATCTATGAAGCCGCAAACTGGCTGTTATAAAGCTTGGCGTAGAAACCGTTTCGTTTGAGCAGCTGTTCGTGTGTACCCTGCTCAATGATGTTGCCGTCGTTCATTACAAGAATAATATCCGCCTCTTTTATAGTGGAAAGCCTGTGTGCGACGACAAAGCTCGTTCGCCCCTTCATCATTTTCTGGAACGCCTTCTGTACGCGCTGCTCGGTGAGCGTGTCGATGCTGCTCGTGGCTTCGTCGAGTATAAGCATAGGGGGATCGCAAAGCATTACGCGCGCGATGCATAATAGCTGGCGCTGCCCCTGCGAAAGGTTTGAACCGTCTTCTGTCACAATGGTGTCGTATCCGTTTGGCAGGCGTGAAATAAAGCCATGGGCATAGGCGGCTTTCGCAGCGCTTATAATTTCCTCGTCCGTCGCGCCCTCCCTGCCGTACGCGATATTGTCACGGATGCTAACGCTGTAGAGCCAGCTTTCCTGTAAAACCATACCATACATCGCGCGCAGGCTCCGCCTGGTAATGCTTTGTGAATCATGGCCGTCGATGCGGATACTGCCGCTGTCTACGTCGTAAAAGCGCATCAGCAGGTTGATGAGCGTCGTTTTTCCGCAGCCGGTCGGGCCGACAATTGCCACACGCTGTCCCGGCTTTACCTTTAGGTTGAAGTCCTGTATCAGCCTGCGCTGCGGCGTGTAGGAAAAATCGACATGCGCTATTTCAACCGCGCCGTCACAGCTCAAAAGTGATTGGGCGTCCGGGCTGTCCTCCCGTTCTGCGGGTTCGCCGAGTACCTCGAATACGCGCCGTGCCCCAGCCATTGCCGTCTGGAGCTGTGTAATAACGCCGGTGACCTCGTTAAACGGCTTCGTGTATTGGTTTGCGTAGGTCAGAAAGACAGATATCTGCCCGACGGTAAGCCCGCCCAGCACGGCGCTGACTGCGCCGATTACGCCGACCGCCGCGTATACGATTGCGTTTACAAAGCGTGTGCTGGGGTTTGCAAGGGAAGAGGCAAACTGTGCCTTTTTCCCGCAGATATAAAGCCTGTTATTTATTTCGTCGAAGATTTCCTGGTTGGCCTCTTCCCGGGAAAACGCCTTGACGACCTTTTGGCCGCCGATGTTCTCTTCAATAAAGCTGCCGATTTCGCCCTGCGTCTGCTGCTGCTCCTTAAACATTTTCGCGGACAGCCGGGCAATAAATGCCGCAACAAAAAGCGACAGCGGCGTGACGAGCACGACAACAACGGCGATTTTGTAGTTGATGGCGAGCATAAAGGCAAGCGTGCCGATGATTGTAATCAAGCCTGAAAAAAGCTGGGTGATACCCTGGAGCAGCCCGTCGCCCACCGCGTCTATGTCGTTGACCACGCGGCTGATTAAGTCGCCATGCGGGTGCGCGTCAATATATTTAAGCGGTACCGCGTTGAGCTTTTGAAAAAGCGTTTGCCTCAGGTCACGCACCGTGTAGTAGCTTACCGCATTGGTGCAAAGCGTCATCAGCCATTGGAACAGGGCTGTTCCGGCTATGGCCAGCAGCAGCCCCAGCAGGATTTTTCCGACACTTTCAAAATCGACCTGGCCCTGCGCGATAATAAAATCGATTGCGCTGCCGACAAGCACCGGCCCCAGGAGCGTCAGGCAGACGGTAGCGACAGCGCACAGCAGCGCCCCGAGCAGATAGGCGCGGTAGGGCTTTGCAAAAGAAAGGACACGCCTGACTGTCTTTAGCGTTTTCATCTGCCGAACACCTCCTCCGGGCTAAGCTGGGAAAGGCAGATTTCCCGGTAGGGCGGGCAGCTTTTGACGAGCTCTTCGTGCGTTCCAAGGCCCTGAAGCATTCCCTCGTCGAGCACGGCAATCCGGTCGGCGCCCCGCACGGTCGCAACGCGCTGAGAAACAATAAGCACGGTCATATTCTCTGTTTCGGCTTTTATCGCACGGCGCAAAGCGGCGTCGGTCGCAAAATCCAGCGCGCTTGCGCTGTCGTCGAGAATCAGGATTTCAGGGCTTTTGACAAGCGCCCTTGCAATTGTAAGGCGCTGCTTCTGCCCGCCGGACAGGTTTTTCCCGCCTTGCGTAATATGTGTACCACCCTTTAAGGGAAGCTGTTGTACAAAATCGTACGCCTGCGCAATTTTAAGCGCCCGGTCGATTTCATCCTGTGTGGCGTCCTTCCTGCCCCAGCGTATGTTGTCGTTCACCGTACCGGTAAAGAGCAGGGTGTTCTGCAAAACAAACCCGATTTTGCCGCGCAGGATATGAAACGGATAATTGCGGACATCCTCGCCGTCAATGAGGACACGGCCTTTTTCCGCGTCGTAAAAACGGGGAATCAGCCCGACAAGCGAAGATTTGCCGCTTCCCGTTATGCCAATAATGCCAAGCGTTTCTCCCGTTTCGATTTGAAGGTTGATATCGCAAAGCACGGCCTCCCCGCCGTACCCAAAGCTGACGTTTTCGAATTCGATTTTAGGGGCATTGGGTTTTTGTATGGGCGTTTTACCAGACGGCTGCTTTACGGAAGGGGCGGTTTCGAGCACTTCGTTTATACGCGCGGCAGATGCCGACGCTTTGGTGAAAATTACAACGAGGTTCGCGACGATAATCATGGAAAGCAGAATCTGTGTCATGTAGTTTACAAGCGCAATTATTTCACCGGGCATCATTTCCCCGGTATTTACAAGCCCCGCGCCAAACCATACGACAGCCGCGATTGCGAGGTTCGTGACGACGTATGTCGCGGGGTTGAGCAGTGCGGAAAGCCTGCCGACGCGTACCGATGTTTTGGAAAGGCCGTCTGCCGCCTCATTGAAACGCGCTTCGTCCTGCTCCTGCTTGCCAAACGCCCGTATGACGCGGTTGCCCGAGAGGTTTTCTCTGGAAATCATGGAAATACGGTCAAGCTTTTTCTGGATTTGTTTAAAAAACGGAACGCTGCGGCTCATGATAAAATAGAGGAAAAAAGCGATAATTGGCGCTGCCGCGACAAAAATCAGCGCGAGCCTGGCGTTGACCGTAAACGACATGACCATGGCGCCAATCACAAGAAACGGCGAACGGATGACGAGCCGGATAAGCATAGCGACCGCGACCTGCAATTGATTGATGTCGTTTGTCATGCGTGTAATGAGCGAAGGCGTGCCGATTTTGTCGAGCTCCTCGAACGAGAGTGTATTGATGTGGCGGAACAGCGCGCTTCTTAGCTTTGTGCCGAAGCCCTGAGATACGATAGACGCGACCTTCTGGCAGACAAGTGCGCTCGCAAGGCCGACCGCGCCGAGCAGAATCATTACGCCGCCCATGCGCAGGATGTAGCCGGTGTCACGGTTTGTAATCCCTATATCGATAATACTTGCCATAACCAGCGGCACAATCAGCTCGAAAACCGCCTCGAGCAGCTTGCATAACGGCCCGACTACGAGATGAACCTTATAATCCTTTAAATAACGGCAAAGCTTGCGCAAAGGGAATCCACCCGCCTTATGATAAAAATCGAAAAAGCTTTTGTAAAAGCAACAATAGGACGGCGCAAGCCGTCCCTTGTTATAGTCTGCCGGTAGCCGGCCTTTTTATTTATGCGTTCCCAGATAGAACAGCGCGATTGTGCCAGGCCCGGAATGCGCGCCGATAACTGGCCCGATAAAATTGATGTGCGTCTGCTTGGTTTTAAAGGTTTCGCGCACCTTTTTTTCTACATATTTCGCATCCTCGAGCGAGTCGCCGTGACTGATGAACACCGTCTGCTGCTGCGGGTCGATTGCGGTCTGCGCCATCATTTCGACAAGCGCGTCGAGCGACTGCCTGCGTCCGCGCACCTTCTTGACGGGAATCAGGTGGCCTTCGTCGTCCACATGGAGCACCGGCTTGATGCCAAGGGCCGAACCAATAACCGCAGCCGCTGCCGAAACCCTGCCGCCGCGCTTTAAGTGGAACAAATCGTCGACAGTAAACCAGTGGCATAAATGGTTCCTGTTTTCAACCACCCACTGCTCGAGCTCCTCGATAGAAAGCCCCTCGCGTTTTTTCATCGCGGCGTGCCAGATAAGCAGGCCTTCGCCCATGGAGGCCGCAAGCGAATCGACTATGACGATTTTGCGCCCTGGATATTCGCTTTTCAGCTCTTCAGCCGCCATGCACGCCGAGGCATACGTACCGGAAAGGCCGGAGGAAAAGGCAATATAAATCAGGTCGCGCCCCTCTTCCAAAGAGGGCGTAAACTGCTCGCGGAAATCGTTCGGGTTGAGCTGGATGGTCGTACACATATTTCCTTCACGCATCTTAGCGTAGAAATCCGTAATAGCCAGCTCCTTGTGGTCGGGATAATCGAGATAATCCTTATCCGAGATGGTAAATTGCATGGGAATGACCCTGATATCGAGCTCTGCTATCATTTCCGGCGTCAAATCCGCATTGGAATCGGTAAAAATCAGATAATCGTTCATAACCGCTGCCCTCTTCCTTTAATTATAAATATATCCATACAAATTTTAATCGAAACACACAGAAATATTATGCTCGATTGGAAAATAAATTATGTTAATCCAATTTTTTCTTGTACATGCAGGATTTTCAAGACGTTTTACGCATAAGCATGAATAACAGGAAACAGCAAAGAAGGTGCAAAATTTGAAGAAAAAACGGTTTTTATTCAATGCGGCGGTCCTGACGGGAACGTCGCTCGTTACAAGGACCATCGGAATTTCCTTCCGCGTCTATATGTCAAATATAATCGGCGCCGAGGGCATCGGGCTTTACCAGCTCATCTGCGCCGTTTATTTTTTTGCCACAACGTTTGCAACAAGCGGCATTACGCTCATTGTAACGCGGCTTGTCACAGACTGCCTTGCAAAGGGGGAAACGGGCAGGGCAAAGTACGTGACGCGCCGCTGTTTTTTGATTGGGCTTGCACTGAGCCTTGCGTGCGCAGCCGCCCTGTTTATTTTTGCACAGCCGATTGGGGAGGGGTTTCTAAATGATTCCCGCACGGTTTTGTCCCTGCGTGTGCTTGCGCCGAGCCTGCCCTTTATGGCGGTGTCCGCATGCTTCCGCGGTTATTTCTTCGCCCGGCGGACGGCAATCAAGACGGCAAGCGAGCAGCTTTTGGAGCAGATTATTGAAATTGCCGTTTTTGCCTGCGTCGTCGGTACGATGGCTCCTATGGGGCTTGCCTACGCCTGCTGCTCGGTCGCTGTCGGAACGGCACTGTCGGAGGTCGTCACCTGCGTATATTCCTATGTGCTCTACGCAATGGATGCAAGGAAGCTCAAGGGAAAGGAAACGCCCATGCCGAAATTTTTGCGTAAAGTGCTGTCCATCGGCGCGCCTGTCACGGCAAGCTCCTGCCTGCGCTCCGGGCTTTCCACCGCGGAAAACATGCTCATTCCCGCGGGGTTCAAAAAGTATGGGGCGAGCTACGAACGGTCGCTCTCGGACTATGGCATGATTACCGGGATGGTCATGCCGGTACTGCAATTCCCGTCCGCTTTTTTGATGTCTTTTTCCTCCCTGATGATACCCGAAATGTCGGAAGCAAACGCAGCGACGCATAAAAACGCCATCCACTACATGACGCAGCGCATCCTGCGGTTTGCCTTGCTGTTTGCCGTTCCTACGGCGGTAATCTTTTTTTTCTTTGCGGACAGCCTCGGGAAGCTGCTTTACGGCAGCGCGGAGGTCGGCGTATACTTATGTGTGCTTGCGCCAATCGTCCCGCTCAATTACCTCGACAGCGTAGTCGACGGTATGCTCAAGGGCCTCAACCAGCAGATGCAGTACCTGACATACAATATTATCGACTCGGCGCTGCGCGTCGTCCTGATATTCTTTTTACTTCCCGTTATGGGAATCAAGGGCCTGGTTATCGTCATGTTTATCAGTGCGGTTTTAAATACTTCCCTGAGCCTTGCAAGGCTCATCAAGGTTACGCAGGTCAAATTTCATCCGGTCGAATGGATTTTCAAGCCGTTTCTTGCAAGCGCGCTGCCGTGTGCCTTGCTTGGTTTTTTGGACGACTTTGGCATTGTGCCGATTACCGGCGCGTGGACGGTCGTATTGATTGCGCTCGTCGTACTCGTATACATTCTATTGATGACGCTGACGGGCGCTGTCAAGAAGGAGGAAATCCTGTGGCTCAAAGGCCTGCTGAAAAAATAACATTTCGCTTTTGATTCTGTGGATTCTGCCGTATAATAAGAAGGAAAGAAAATCCGGGCAAGATACAATTCCGATACACCGGCTGTTTATGATAAAACGGATATCAAAAGAAAAGGACGGGAGAACATGCGGAAAATTCTGATTGTGGAGGATGAGGTGCCGATTGCAAACCTTTTGTCTATGAACCTGCGGCTTGCGGGGTACCAGTGCACGTGTGTCTATGACGGAAACGAGGCCGCCGACATGATTCGCCCCGGCGCGTTCGATTTGATTCTGCTCGACGTTATGCTGCCCGGTATCGATGGCTTTTCCCTGCTCGAGTATATCAGGCCATACGATATCCCGGTCATTTTTATTACGGCGAAGGTATCCTTAAATGACAAGGTAGCCGGGCTCAGGCTCGGCGCGGAGGATTATATTACAAAGCCCTTTGAAACGGCGGAGCTTCTGGCGCGTGTGGAAACGGTGCTGCGCCGCTGTAAAAAGAGCGACGGCGACGGGATATATTATTTGGACGACGTAACGGTAGACACAAATTCCCGGATTGTTACCTGCCGCGGGAAGGCTGTCGAGCTGACCATGAAGGAATATGAACTGCTGCTTTTGTTCCTGAAAAACAGGAACATAGCGCTTTACCGGGAAATTATTTACGAACGCGTATGGGGCAGCGACTATATGGGCGACACCAGGACGGTCGACCTGCATGTCCAGCGGCTGCGCAAGAAGCTCCATTTGGAAAAGAAAATCGAATCGGTTTATAAGGTGGGGTACCGCTTTACAGGCTGAAAGGGACGGGGAGGGATGTTGAAATGAAGTTTTCGTGGAAGCTGTTTTTTTCAAGCGTGATTATTATTACGCTGGCGTTTGGCTGCGGCGGCTTTTTCCTGATTTCTTCCCTGTTCGAATCCGGCCTTTCCCGCGAAAAGGAAGCCTCCATGCAGGAAAACCGTTTTCTTTACGCATCCCTTTATTCCGACTTTAATACCATGCAGGTGTATGACAGCCAGGGACTGGACGCGGCGGTCGCCCAGCTTCAAAGCTATTTGAACCGCAGCGGTACCAGCCAGGCGTACATTGGGCGGACTGCCAAGCTGCACTTTAACGCGCGGGAGTTTGCGTCCTCGCTGGAGCCGGGTACGCGCGGCAGCCGCATTGTACGGCAGGGCGATATTTATTATGTGCAGGTCATCAGCCGCCTGCCGCTGACGGGACAAGACATGATTTACCTGGAAAACCTGCACGACATCACGCCGCTTTATGAACAGCGGAGCCAGTTTTTAAACCTTTACCGCGTCATTCTCCTGGGCGTCGTGCTGTTAAGCTCCGTGTTTGTTTTTATTTCATCGCGGCTGCTCACTTCTCCGATGAAAAGGCTTTCGTTTGCCGCAAAAAAAATGGCGGACGGCGACTACACCATGCGCATCCGCAAAAAGAGCAGCGACGAAATCGGAATGCTTACCGGAGACTTCAACAGGATGGCGGACGCTATTGAGCAGAATATAGAGGAGCTTGAAAACGCGGCGAGGCGGCAGGAGGATTTTTCCGCAAGCTTTGCCCACGAGCTGAAAACGCCGCTGACCTCGATTATCGGCTATGCGGACATGCTGCGCTCCTATGAGCTTGACGCCGCGGACAGGCGTACCGCCGCGGAGTATATTTTCAGCGAGGGAAAACGCCTGGAAGCGCTGTCGTTTAAGCTGCTCGATTTGATGGTTTACGCAAAAGAAGATTTTGCGCGTACATGGACGCAGGCGCGTCCGTTTATTAAGGAAACGGCCAATACGCTGCGCCCGACGCTTGCAAAATACAAAACGACGCTGTATACCGACATTGACGACACTAGGCTTTACATTGAGCCGACGCTGATGAAAACCATGCTTTATAATTTAGTTGACAACGCCTGTAAGGCCTCCCATCCGGGCGGCAATATCCTGCTCAGCGTAAAGGAAAATGAGCAGGGCGTCCTTGTAACGGTGAGCGACGAAGGGCGCGGTATACCGCAGGAGCAGCTAGGCCGCATTACAGAGCCGTTTTATATGGTGGACAAGTCCCGTTCCCGCCGGCAAAACGGCGCGGGGCTCGGGCTTTCTATTGTCAAACGAATCGCGGGCGTACACCGTACGCAGATTCAAATAAAAAGCGAGGAAGGCAAGGGAACGGCAGTCTCGTTCCTTTTGGAAGGAGGCGGCGGGGAATGAAAAAGCTTCCGATGGTTTTATGTATCCTGCTTACCTGCGCTGTCATCTTTTCGTCGCTGTTCCTGCCGCAGGCGGCATTTTCGCTGATTGACCAAAGTGAGGAGAAAAAGACCGATACTGAACAGGCGGCGGCCCTTTCGGAGGACGTCCCCCAGGACGACAAGCTTTTTATGCTGGCGCGGGATATAAATTATGGGATGCAGAACGCTGCGCGTTCCTCCGATTTTTTCCTGAAATCGGGACAGGAAATTGAAGAAAAAGATTTATTCGAAGTCATCAAGAGGGAAATGGCGAAGCTCGACCCCACCGATTCCCTGGGATTCTTTGCGAACCTGAAAATAGGCGAGGATAAAAAACAGCTTGCGGCCACCCTGATAAATATTGTGCAGTATGACAGCGGGGCAAGAGCGTTTCCTGTATGGGGGGCAACCGTCAGCACGAACGGAATGGCGTACCAGCTTACACTCGACGCCATAATTGGACGGATTTTAACCGTTGATGTTTACCTAAGCCCCGGGGATTATGCGTCTGCCGATTTGTCGGATGGAGATAGTGAACCCTACGGGCAGATGGTGCAGCCGGAGATTCAACCCGAAATACTTGTAAATTATGCGGCATATCTCTATTACGATACAACAGAGACGACAGATTTTTATTCCGAGCTTTCCGGTGTAAGTGGGTTTACCTGTACCCCAGCGGGGCAAAAATTTTCACTTGCATTTTATTCCACTGGGTACGATTGGGTTTTAAGCCCCGTTTTTTAATAAAAATATGCGAAAATGATACAATCCTGATAACCCCATGAAACTCCTTATGGGTATGCTATGTCCGTAATAAAGAAAACGGAGATGGCACAGTGGAAAAACACAATCAGATTCATTATGAAATTTTAAATTTTAATAAGCCGGAAATTTGTGAGGAATACGAGCGCTTTGTTGCGGGGCATGAAAACGGCTCCTTCATGCAGTCGCTCAAATGGCGGGGCGTAAAACGTGCGTGGAAATGTGAGGGAGTTGCCGTACGGAATTCTTCGGGAGCAATCTGCGCGTCTATGTTAATTTTGATAAAGACGCTCCCCGTTATTGGGACGAGCCTTCTTTATTCCCCCAGGGGGCCGGTATGCGATTTGCATGACGAGGCGCTGCTTTCCTGCCTGTTTGACGGCGCGTTTTTCCTGTCGCAGAAATACCGCGCCTGCGCGTTTAGGGCCGACCCGTTTGTTATGGAGGACGACGAGGCGTTTTTAAGCTTTATGCGAAAACGCGGCTTTGAATTTACTCCGCATATGCCGGATGGCTGTACGGCGCAAACGAGAGAAAACTATGTGCTCGATATCAAGGGGAAAACGCCGGAGGAGCTGTTTGCGCGGTTTAAGCCGAAATGGCGGTACAATATCCGCCTGGCGCAGCGCAGGGGCGTTATATGCAGGCCGTACTCAAAGGAACGGCTCAATGATTTTTACAGGCTCATGCTCGAGACAGGAAAGCGCGACGGGTTTGCCGTGCGCTCCCAAGAGTATTTTGAACGAATGATGGACAGCCTTGGCGGCGACTGCCGGCTTTACCTGTGCTATAAGGACGGCACGGCCCTTTCCGGCGCCATATGCGTGCGGTACGGCGGGCGCACATGCTATGTATATGGCGCTTCGTCAAACGAAGGGCGCAGCCTGATGCCGAATTACCTGATGCAGTGGCGGATGATTGAATGGGCCTGCGAAAGCGGATGCAGCCTGTACGATTTTATGGGAATCCCGCATTATGACGATCAGGCGCACAGAAATTACGGCGTTTACCGGTTTAAGCAGGGCTTTCAGGGAAGGGTCGCCGTTTACGCAGGCGAGTTTACGTATGTTTACAGCCAAAAGGAAATGCGGCTGTGGAACATGTGCCAGAAGGCTTTCTCCGCCGTGCAGCGGGGAAGGTACTATTTCAAGCGTTTCCTGCCGGGCAGGAAGCCGGTGCTTCCTCCGGACAGGCCCGGCCTGCCTGTTAAGGCGTGTAAAGAGGGGAATCTGCTCTAGAAGGCTGGTTGTAGTTTGTATATTTATATTTTCCTTTAAAACGCTCCGCCCGCCTCTTTATCGTCCAATAAGCGCAGTGGAAGGTTCAATAAAAAAAGAGTCGTACCGCTTAAAAAAAGCAGGTGCGCCGCAGATAAAATAAAAAAGGAAGGGCAGGTTTATAGCTGCCCTTCCTTTTTATAAACAAGAACTCCAAACTGCGTCCGAACGGTAAGCTCCCGCAAACTATCTAGCTTTTGCTGATCATCTATCCCTGTTTTATAATAGTATGGCGTCATATGGAAGAGCGACTGGACCTGTTCGCTGGAAACCAGATGGATTTCATCCTTTACCTCTTCATATTGCAGCAGCGCAAAGCCCGCAAGCTCTTTCTTTTCAGGCGGGTTCCGGTAGGGCTTATCGTAAACGGCGGCTTTTAGCTCCCACAAATGGTCTTCCAGCACAACGGCGCGCACGAGCACGCCGCTGCTTTTAAGGATACGCGAAAATTCCTGTGGATGAAACGGAGCGAAGAGATTCAGTACGATGTCGCAGGAGCTGTCGGCCGCGGGCAGCCTCGACACGCTTGCGACGGCGAGGGACAGATTTTCCCTGCGTTTCGCGCCTATAGCGAGCGCGTCTTTGGAGATATCTACGCCGCCGGCGGTAACATCCTTCCCGTTTTCCATTAAAAATGAAATAAGATTTGCGGTATACCAGCACTCCCCGCACCCTACGTCAAGCAGGACGGTTTCCCGCGGGCAGTACGGCAAAACAATTTCTTTAATTTTTTTAAGCAAAGGCTTGTAAAAGCCCTGGTCTAAAAAATCCCGCCGCGAGCGCGCCATCAGCTTATCATCGCCGTGGCGCTTATCCGCTGATTTCTGGGACATCAGCAGATTGACCACGCCGCGCCTTGAAAGGTCGTAGCAATGACGGTGTTCACACCGCAGTGTTTGCCCATTTAAATACAGCGGCCTAGAGCAAACGGGACAGATAAACGGAAACATGGCGTTCTCCTTTACAATTATAATTATACGGCCTTAAACAGGGTGCGTACGAGCAGCTGGCCGAGCCATACCCCAAGTACGCAGGCAGCCAGGCTCAGCAGGGCGTACACACCGCCGGCCAGATATTTCTTCTCCTGTAAAAGCGTGAGCGTTTCCAGGGAAAAGGTAGAAAATGTGGTGAACCCTCCGCACAGCCCTGTGCGCAGGAACAGGCTCATGTTTTTATCCATGGGAAGCCTTGCGGCAAGCTGTGAGAAAACGCCGATGAAAAACGCGCCGGTAAAATTGACGAGAAAGGTCAGAAGCGGGAAATCCCCATGAAACGGGACAAGCCCTATCAAATACCGCAGCACGGCGCCGATAAAGCCGCCGCAGCCAACACATAAAACCTGAAGCATAAATCAAACCGCCGTTTCGTTAAAATCTTCATAAGCATAACTGTTTTTAAGCAGCCGCTCGCGCTCTTTATAATCCGGCATAACCTGTGCAATCAGGGCATAAAACTGTTTTCCGTGGTTTTTGTGCCGGATATGCGCAAGCTCGTGCACGACAACGTAGTCAACCGCGTCCGGAGGATAAAGCATCAGCCGGTAAGAAAAGCAGAGGCTGTCCTTCGCGCTGCAGCTTCCAAACCGCTTTTCCGCCGAGGTGATTTTTATCCCGGCGGGGGTAAGGCCCATCAGGGTGCTGTAAAAAGCAGCACGGGAAGGAAGCGCTGCTTTGGCCTTTTCCTTTAAAGCGGCAACCTGCCGCTCGTTCAAGGCGTGCTTCTGTTCCAGCTCAACGCGCTTTTTCATGGTTTCCAAATGGGCTGAAATCCATGCTTCGTTTTTTGCGAGAAAACGCTCGATTTCCCTTTTTGAAAGGCGCAGGGGACAGCGCACAAGCACAGAAAGCTCCTTTGTAATCTCTATTGACATGGTTTTCCGTTTGGAGCGTTTGACCTGAAAGCCGTACATAAATCCTCATCCGCTTTTCTGATGGTAATATGGCCTATTATATCATTTTCTGGGCGCGAAGCAAGCCGCGGGAACAAAAGATTGAATGAAAGCGGCCAGCCAGCGGCAAAAAGTGCGCGTTTTGCACAGCGTGCGCATTGACAAAAATCCTGCCGGGTGGGATAATAAAAAACAACTATATATTATAGGCCGCCGGCATTTTACCGGGCAGCGGCGGTTTTCACCGGAGGAGAGAACATCATGGCAAAGGAACTTGCAAAGGCCTACGAGCCGAGGGAAGTAGAGGACAGAATCTACGGCTTTTGGATGGAGGGCAACTACTTTCATGCTGAAATAGACAAGGACAAAAAACCGTATACCATTGTGATGCCGCCCCCTAATATCACCGGGCAGCTCCATATGGGGCATGCGCTCGATGAAACGCTCCAGGATATTTTAATCCGTTTCAGGCGGATGCAGGGCTACAGCGCCCTTTGGGTGCCGGGCACAGACCACGCCTCCATTGCGACGGAGGCGAAAATCGTTGAGCAGATGCGCAAAGAGGGCGTAACGAAAGAGGAAATCGGCAGGGAAGGTTTTTTAGAGCGTGCATGGGCGTGGAAGGAACAGTACGGCTCGCGCATCAATGACCAGCTTAAAAAGCTCGGCTCCTCCTGCGATTGGGAACGCGAGCGCTTTACTATGGACGAGGGGTGCAGCGAGGCGGTCAAAGAGGTTTTTGTACGCCTGTATGAAAAGGGCTTGATTTACCGCGGAGAGCGCATCATCAACTGGTGCCCGAAATGCTGTACGTCCATTTCCGACGCGGAGGTCGAATTTGCGGAGCACGACGGCTTCTTCTGGCACCTGCGTTATCCGCTCAAGGACTCGAGCGGATATGTAGAGCTTGCGACAACCAGGCCGGAGACGCTGCTCGGGGACACGGCGGTCGCCGTCCATCCCGACGACGAACGCTATCAGGATATGGTCGGGAAGACGCTTGTCCTGCCGCTTGTAGGCCGGGAAATCCCGATTGTCGCGGACACATACGTTGAGCGGGACTTTGGTACGGGCGTTGTTAAGATTACGCCTGCGCACGACCCGAACGACTTCGAGGTTGGCCTTCGCCATAGCCTGCCCATAATCAGCGTGCTCGACGACAACGCCGTCATGAATGAAAACGCGGGAAAATATAAGGGCATGGACCGCTACGAGGCGAGAAAAGCCATCATCAAGGATTTGGAGGAACAGGGCTTCCTTGTTAAAACAGAGCCTATCAAGCATAATGTAGGTTCCTGCTACCGCTGCAAAACAATTGTAGAGCCGAAGGTTTCAAAGCAGTGGTTTGTTAAAATGAAACCGCTTGCCGAGCCTGCGGTTGCATGCGTCAAAAGCGGGCAGACAAAATTTATCCCCGAGCGCTTTGAAAAGATTTATTTCCACTGGATGGAGAATATAAAGGATTGGTGCATTTCACGGCAGCTCTGGTGGGGACACCGGATTCCCGCGTGGTACTGCGAAGCGTGCGGCGAGGTTATCGTCTGCAAGGACGAGCCGCATACCTGCCCGAAATGCGGGAGTACGCACCTGCACCAGGACGAGGACACGCTCGACACCTGGTTTTCCTCCGCGCTTTGGCCGTTCTCCACACTCGGCTGGCCGGAAAAAACGCCTGAGCTCGACTATTTCTACCCAACGAGCACGCTCGTTACGGGCTACGATATCATCTTTTTCTGGGTTGCCCGCATGATATTTTCCGGCTGCGAGCAGATGCAGCAGCAGCCGTTTGACACGGTGTTCATCCATGGCCTGATTCGTGACGAAAAGGGTGTAAAGATGTCCAAATCGCTCGGGAACGGAATCGACCCACTCGAGGTTATCGACCAGTACGGCGCTGACGCGCTGCGTTTCTTCCTCGCGACGGGCAATTCCCCCGGAAACGACATGCGCTTCAGCACAAAGCGCGTCGAGTCGTCCCGCAATTTTGCAAATAAGCTGTGGAACGCCGCCCGTTTCGTTCATATGAACATCGACGATTATAATGTAAAGAACGAGCTGACGCCTGTGCTCACCACGGAGGATAAGTGGATTATCCACACAGTTAACCTTGTTTCTAAGGAGGTCACGGAGAATCTCGAAAAGTTTGAGCTTGGCATCGCCGTGCAGAAGCTCTACGATTTCATCTGGGACTGCTACTGCGACTGGTATATCGAGCTTGCCAAGGCGCGCCTGCAAAGCCAAGGGGAATCCGCGCAGAACGCAAGGCAGGTGCTGGTTTGGGTGCTCGACAAAATCCTGCTCCTGCTGCATCCGTTCATGCCGTATATCACGGAGGAAATCTGGCAGACCATCCCGCATGAGGGCGAGACGATTATGCTGCAAAAATATCCCGAATACAGGCAGGATTATGAATATCCGCAGGAAAGCGCGCAGATGGAGACAGTCATGGAAGCCATCCGTGCCATTCGCAACCGCCGCAGTGAAATGAATGTGCCGCCGTCTAAAAAGGCGAAGGTATTTATTGCCACACAAAAGCAGGCGGTATTTGAAAGCGGCGCGCCGTTTATCTGTAAGCTTGCCTACGCAAGCGGGGTAGAGGTTGGCGAAAGCTATCATATAGAAGGCGCCGTGACCATAGTTACGGCGGACTGCAAGATTTATATCCCGATGGACGAGCTCGTTGACAGGGAAAAGGAGCTTGCGCGCCTGAACAAGGAGCTGGAAGACACGAAAAAACGCCTTGCGCAGTCAGAAGGCAAGCTCAATAACGAAGGCTTTGTTTCAAAGGCGCCGGAAAAGGTCATTGAAAACGTCAGGCAGCAGGCGCAGCGGGAGCGCGAGAAGATTGCGATGATTGAAGCCGCGGCTGCCGCCTTACAGTAACGGAAAAAGAACAGACAGGATGATAGTGTGAACGGGATACTCATAATCGACAAGCCGCAGGATTTTACCTCCTTCGATGTTGTAGCCGTCATGCGCAGGCTCTGTTCCCAAAAGAAAATAGGACATACAGGCACGCTCGACCCAATGGCTACGGGCGTGCTTCCTTTGCTTTTGGGGAACGCTGCGCGGGCGCAGGCAATTCTGCCGGACAGCGATAAGGAATACGACGCGTCGTTTCAGCTTGGCGTCACGACAGATACGCTCGACAGTACGGGCAGGGTTTTAACCCGGACGGAAAACGTCAGTGTTACGAGGGAAACGCTTTGCCGGGCACTCGGGCCGTTTCGCGGCGAAATCATGCAGATTCCGCCGATGTATTCGGCTGTCAGTAAGGACGGCAAGCGCCTTTATGAGCTTGCCCGCAAGGGGATTGAGGTGGAGCGTGAGAAACGCCCGGTTACCATAAGCGAGCTTACGCTGTTATCTTATAATGAAGAGACGGCGTGCGGCCGGCTGCATATCGCCTGTTCCAAGGGGACCTATGTGCGCAGCCTGATTGACGATATTGGCAGAAGCCTTCAGTGCGGCGGAATTATGACGGAGCTTCGCCGGACCAAAGCGTGCGGCTTTACGCTTGACGACGCGCTTTCGCTCGATGAAATGAAGGAGCTGGCTGGCACAGGGCGGATAGAAGGGCTGCTTCGTCCGACGGAAAGCCTTTTTATGGAATACCGTGAAATTAAAGTTACAGCGGCGCAGAGCGTGCGTTTTCAAAACGGCGGCGCGCTCGACCTTTGCCGCACCGCGCTGAAGGACGGCAGTTTGGAAAATGAAATACTCCGTGTGAAGGCGCCGGACGGCCGTTTTCTTGGGCTAGGTACGACTGACATGGAAAAGCAGGCGCTTGCGGTTTATAAGCTGTTTTAAATATTCTTTGTAAGTGGGTGTGAAGAGAATGAAACGATTCCTGGCAATTATTTTATCGGCTATTTTGGCACTGTCCTGCGTGGGCTGTGCCGTACAGGAGCAGGAAAATAAGCAGGCGGTATCCGAAGAAAAGGCGGTTGCGCTTGTGCCGCGCCTGATGGATGTGAACAACGTGGCACGCAATCCCTACCTTGCGCAGGGTGAATCGATAATCCACAACGACGCCTACAGCTCGGATGTAACGGCACAGGTGGTACCGCTGGGGATTTATCCTGAAATTGTTTCCTCCGCGGAAACGGAGGCGGATAAGGCCATACCTTGCTTTTTTTACGATTCAAACGGCAACTGCATCACACCCTACAGCCTGGTAACGGAGAAGGGGACGATTAGCGGGGGAATCGCTGTCCGCGATGTAAACAGCAGCCCTGTAAAAACGCTCGGCAGCTTTTTGCCGGTACGTGACGATAACCAGAAGTACGGGATTCAGATATCCTATTCCTTTGTAGACAGCAACGGCCTTGTCGTTGGCCCAACGACACACGGGCATGTTCTGATGATGCGAACGGCCGATGAGAAAGGAAACGTACGCAATATTTTTGAGAAAGCGCTCGATGTAGATGTCGTCTCAGCGGCAAAAGCCGCGCTTGGGGATGATATCGACACGAACCTGCTCAGTACGGTGATGGATTACAGCGGAAATCTCTGGTTTGTCACGGGTGGTTTTCATATCGACCCGTCTTATGCAAAGGACGGCTTTTTCGGTTATCTTGACAGGTCGTATATCGACGCGGCGCTGTCCGGAGAAAAGGCGGACGCCAAAGAATCCCTTCATTTTTACCGGCTAAAGGACGGGGAGGGCGCGGAAAACGGAATTTCCTCTCATCCGGAGGGCTGTACTATCCTGACAAACAAAGCGTGCTATTTACTGAACGCTTCACAGGACGGAGTGAAAATTGTCTGGCGTACCGGATATCAGTCCGACGGAGGCAAGGGCGCGCAAAAGGGCAGCGGGATTACAGGCGCGGGGCTTGCCTGGGGCGGCGGCTCCACACCGACGCTTTCCGAGGAGCTGGTTTTGTTTACAGATAATCAAAATCCCGTCAATTTGATTGCCCTTGATATCAAAACGGGAAAAACCGTGGCGCAACAGCCGGTGTTTGAAAGCATAAAGGATATTACGGCTTCGGTCGAAAATTCCATTATTGTATATTCCGCCGGTACAGACAGCGTATCCGCGCTGGTCTGCAACTGGTACGGCGCGGGCAATGCCGGATTGTTTGAGAAGGGCGCCGATTCTTCGGTACAGACCTATGACAATCTTTACGATGCGAACTGGATTGCAAACGGCAGTAAAAACCTGATGCCGGGAATCGAGCGGATAGATACGGTCAAAAGGGATGGGTCATATTCGATGAAGACGGTATGGACGCGGGAAGACCTCTGCGATACCTCTATGTTCAAGCTTTCTACCTCGACCGGCTATCTCTATGGATATACGCAGGAGGATGACGGTATCTGGAAGTTCCTGGCGCTCGACTGGGAAACGGGTAAAACCGTAATGGAAGCGCCGGTTTCCGATTTGCCGCGCTACAACAATATGGCTGTCGGCATGATGCAGGGCAATAACGGGAACTCCCTGTATGTTCCCACAAATAATATGGAGCTGCTTAGGCTGCAGGACAGGTTTGCCTATCTGCCGGAAAAGGAATTCGTCCGCCTTGATATGGACCGGATGGAGCGCGCCCGGTTTACAAAGAGCAAGTTCCAGCAGGTGACGGGAACACAGCTCGAGCCTGCGTCCTTTCTGCATACGGCTGTGGCGGAAAACATTTTTGAACCTACAGTTCTGGCATACCGGGTCAATGGGCTTTCCGGTACGGCGGAGCGGCTCCGCCTTTTTATAAAACGGCCTGATGGAAGCTTTTCACAGGCAAAGCAATGGAAGCTGACGGACGAAACCGGCAGGGAGGTGGATAAGACGCAAAGCTTATCGCAGGAAAAGATTTATGAGATTCGTGTCACGATAGAGGATGGCGCGGATTATGACCTTGATAATTCGAAGGGTTCCGTTAAGCTATCCGTGATTTTAGGAAACTGAAGAAACAGCGCGGAATTGCCGTTTTACTGTAATCGTTTTGTAAAAACTCCTGTGGAAAAGAGGTTCCACAGGAGTTTTTTTTATTATTTCAAAAAACTTTTTTGATGGTCTTAAAATAAAAAAACAGGTAAAATTTAAAAAAATGAACGATATATACTGTTTTTAAAAATAAATTATTATTTTTATGTAAAAAATGTACACGAGATGATTGTGTGGAAAAATTGACCATTTGCACATATAGATTACGAGATTGTAATATGTTATTGGTTCCTTTTGTTAAAAAATGGGGCGAAAATCCAGAAAATCAGGGAAAAATCCGGATTTTAACAAAAGTATCAGAACTTTACAAATTTGTAATAATATTGTAAACTATGAATCGTTGCGTTACAGCGCAGCAAATTCAGAGTCAAAAAGGAGTGAATGGGAGAGGCAATCTCTCAGCTTTTGTTATGATGAAGAAAACAATTTCTGTAATTTTATGTTTGTGCCTTCTGGCTTGCAGCCTTGGCTGTATTCCGGTATCGGCTCAAACGATGAATAACACGGTAAAGCTTGCGCAGGATACGTATGTTTTAACAAAAGGCACGTCGCGCCCGGTTGGTACGGCGGCACTGCCCGCAGGCGTAAAGGCAAACAACCTGGAATGGAAATCGAGCGACCCAAAGGTGGTCAGGGTCAACCAGAACGGTGTAATTACCGCCGTTTCCGCAGGGACCGCAACCGTTACCTGCTCGGTGGAAAAGAACATGCCGGTTAAAGCGGCCGATCAGTGTGTTATCAAGGTGAACGATGAAAAGACAGACGTATCACTCAACTGCTATGCACTGAAATGGCCGGTAGGCAAAACGGGCAGCTATAAAGCGAAAATTTCCAGCAATGTGCTGGGCGCTAAAAAAATCACATGGACGTCGAGCAATACGAAAATCGCGACAATAGACGCAAATGGCAAGCTGAAGGCGGTAGGCCCCGGCACCGCTACGGTTACATGTACCGTGTCTGCTAAAAGCACAGGAGAGAAGCTCGCCTCCAATACTTGCAAGGTCGAAATTTACAAGCCGGTGAGCAAGGTTGCTTTAAACACTTATTCAATTAAATGGCCGGTTGGAAGGCAGGGAACTTATAAGCCGACAGTTTCCCCCTCTGATGCGACAAATAAATCGCTTGCATGGAGTTCCAGCAACACAAAAGTTGCTACCGTGGATAAAAACGGCAAGCTCAAAGCAGTAGGCGCCGGCACGGTAACCATCACCTGCACGGCGAAGGACGGCAGCGGGAAAAAGGCAACCTGCAAGGTAACGGTTTACCAGCCGGTTAAGAGCATCAAGCTGAATACCTCCGCAATTAGTTGGAATGTCGGAAAATCGGGAACCTTTAAAGCGACGGTTTCCCCTTCTAACGCAGCCAATAAGTCGGTCAGCTGGAAGTCGAGCAACACGAAGGTTGCTACCGTGGACAAAAACGGCAAGCTCAAAGCAGTAGGCGCTGGAACGGCAACCATCACCTGCACGGCGAAGGATGGTAACGGGGCAAAGGCTACGTGCAAGGTTACCGTGAAAAAGAGCTATACGGATGACGACTTGTTCTGCCTTGCGGCAGTTATTTACCAGGAGGCTGGCGCGCTTTATTGCAGCGATAAGCTTCAGCTGATGGTCGGCAGCGTCGTAATGAACCATGTTGCCCATCCGAATTTCCCCAATACCATACGCGGCGTCATTACGAGACCCGGCGCATACGGTACGATGGGCTGGACGGGAGTAAGCCTGCCGAAGGCAAACGATTCCTGGACCAAGCAGGCGATTGACCGGTGCTATGCAAATGCAAAGAAAATTCTTGAAGGCACGCGTTATGTACCGGAAAGCGTCATCTATCAGGCTGGGTTTGTACAGGGCAGTGGTATCTACGATTACCGTGAGGGTATGTATTTCTGTTATGAATAATTATTAAGCTTTACTGGGCGCCATGTACGTTTCGTACATGGCGCTTTTTAATATTATCTTAAACAAAAAGTAAGGGGAATCTTCTTATACTGGTAGTTTGCCCGCGTAAGCCGGTATAATAAAAATAGAAGAAAAAGGGAATTATAAGGGTGATTTTGTCTTTTAAAGATGAATAAATTCTCCTATTTAAAAAATTCAGAGGAAATAATACCGAATAAGATAGAAATATTTAATTTTAATTATTCGGTGTTATAATTTTAAATGTAACCTTATTGAATAAAAGGCATAGGGGAGCTTCCAAATGAATTTAGCCGAAAGACTGAAAGAACAGCGCATGAAAAGTGGACACAATCAAACACAACTGGCACAAAAGCTGAACCTGAGGTCGAGCGCGATTTCAAAGTATGAAAAGGGGCTGACACAGCCGGGAATTGATACATTGATTACGCTGGCAAAAATTTTCGGGGTTAGCCTTGATTACCTGGTAGGCGTCTCCGACATTGAAAACCCTTATTCGATTGAACAGCTTACGCCGGCAGAGGCGAACCTGGTTGCGCGCTACAGGAAGCTAAGCTATGAAAATCGAATCCGTATCGATGAACGAATGATGGTCCTTTCAGAAAAACAGACAAAAGAGTAAAAAGAGCCCCAAAACCTCAGCGGTTTGGGGCTCTTTACTATGTGGGAAGCTTAAAGCACGTCAATTATTTTTGCCAGGAATTTTTGTATCTGCAGCACGTCGTTCATTTCTATTTTGCCGTTGCCGTCCGTGTCTGCAGCGGCTTTTTGTTCTTCGTTAAGCTCTATGATTTTTGACAGGTGCTTTTGAATCATAAGCACGTCGGCCGTATTGATTTCCCCATTGCCGTCTACATCGCCGGAGATTACCGTAGAATCCAGCACAGTGAAGGGAATCGCGTGTTCCTGCGCGTATTGCTGCGCGGCAGAGCCGTCCTTTCCAGACATAAAGAAATCACTATCTTTTTCAATATAATTATCTCCGTATTCACTGACCGCCTGATAAAATCCAAATGCGTAATCCCCTATTTCAGTGTTGTCACCAGGAAATAAAACATTCTTCAGCTTTTTGCAATCAAAAAAAGCGTTTGCTCCAATCCTCTGCAAATCCCGCGGCAATTTAATCTGCTCAAGAGCACTACACTGATTAAAGGCACTTTCTCCGATATCTAACAAATACTCTGGAAAAGATATAGCTTGAAGGCTTGAGCACCCCATAAAGGCATAATCGGAAATATAACGGACAGCATATGGGAATTCTATTTTACTAAGCGAGGAACAGAAGCTAAATGTTCCGAATTCTATGCTGGTAAGCCTGTCAGGAAGGGAAATGCTTTCTAAGGAAGTACATCCGTAAAAGGATTCTCTTCCTAAGGAGATTAGTACATTAGGAAGAACAACGCTTGTCAGGGAAGTACATCGCTTGAATGCCCCCTCACCAATGGTTTTAACCTGCTCAAGCGGGCTGGTTTTGGACAGGCTTTCGCATCCGGCAAAAGCTTCATTTTGTATTTCCGTTACATTTTTCGAAAAATTACACTCTTTAAGACCGGTACACCCCTGAAAGGCGCTGCTGGTAATTGTTGTAACACCAGACGGAATGACTATGCCGGTAAGGTTTTCACATCCGGAGAATACGCCGGTTCCTAATCCTATGGTATCTTCACGTAGCTTAATTGTGGTGTTTGCAGGCATGCTTCCGTTATATCGGTAAGCATAACGCCCAGCATAAACTAAAGTATCTTTCTGGTTTTTAAACCATTTGGTATCTTCCAGGTTAGGGGACTGCATATCGGTAACACTGTCGGGAATTGTGATATTCTCAAGATTAACACATTTTTGAAAAACTGCGCTTTCCAATTTATTTACGCCCTCAGGGATAATAATACTTTTCAGTCCGGTGCAGCCGGAGAACGCCGCGCTTCCGATTTCTTTCAGGCTTGTGGGCAGTGTGATTCCGGCCAGGTTTATACAGTCTCTGAAGGCCTGCTGGGAAATGGATACCGTACCGTCTTTTAAGGCAAGCTTTGTGTTTTTCGGCATATCTCCCTTGTAATCGTAGAAAACCTTGCTGATATAGACGGCGCCGTTGGGCTGGCTGTCATACCAGGCGGTATTGTTGAAAGCATTCAGCCCGACATAAGAAAGATTTTTAGAAAAGACGATAGTTTTTAAGTTTTTACAATTGTAAAAAGCAGATGCAGAAATAAACGTTAAACTGTCTGGCATGGCGATACTGGTTAGAGTGCTGGAATCGCCAAATGCCGCTAAACCAATTTCGGTTACGCCGTTGGGGATAGTAATACTGGACGCAGAGGTCATGAAAAAGCAGTTTGATAGAATTTCAGTTACTCTTAAGCCCTCAATTTCGTTTGGAATCAAGATTTTATCTTCTTTTCCCTGATAACGGAGAAGTGAAACGGTTCCGTCGCCGTTTTTAATACAAACGTAATCCCCGCTGATAAAGTGTGTGTCCTCAACTGATTCAGCCATAGCCGGCACAACAGGACAGAGCGACAAAAAGAGAATTACTGAAAGTAATACCGCAATTATTTTTTTCAAATGATTCAATCCTTTCTCAATACCTTAAAATTAAATTTGTTTGTAAATATTGTAACATTATTTCCTGAAAATAACAAGTGAAATTTATACACACTCTACAATAGAAGAAAGACAAAAATACGGCGGGACACTATGT
>ENA-OPSL01000011-OPSL01000011.1-human-gut-metagenome-genome-assembly--contig:-NODE-11-length-78849-cov-4.278181_pt1 | contig 78849 bp, 85 predicted proteins | sample MGYA00241458_ERZ501908 | MGnify/ENA primary metagenome ERZ501908 (study PRJEB25962, sample SAMEA2042444) | human gut metagenome | biome: human gut; feature: human-associated habitat; material: faeces... | reverse complement strand
CATGGTTATGGTGAGGCGAATTGGCTCGCTTAAAACGAGAGTATGCCATTGAAATGTTGTTTCTAAAAAATTTTTATCATGTGGGGATTTTTAGATATGGTTCTTTTAAATAATTAAAATTTATAATCTATTCCATATCTGCATATAAAAAACAAAAATATAGTTAATGAAGAATATGTGTGAAAAATTATTTTATTAACTCACTTAAATCATTATGATTTTGTGAGAATACATGTCTTGTTGAAAATTTGTATTGAAGATTGTTTATACAATTAACTTCTTCCTCTAAATTCATTTTATATTCAGCAGCTTCGAACATATTATTTAGAATAGCATCAATGGTGTTGTTTTTTATTGGTTTTTTAAAATTTATGTAAGATGTAGGTTCAATTAAACAAAGACAAAGTTTGGGTGTTAGTGGTAAAAATATATGGGTATCCATTTTATCTAAAAATCTTTGACCATCTTTATTATAAATTGCTACAGGATTGTCAGAAGTCCAAAAATTAATATCTGTCTGATTTTTTATTAGTATCCATTTTTTCATAACAAAATAACTAAGTTTATCATAAAATTCTTTATAAGTAAGAGCTATATGTCCAAACTTTGCTTCTTCTTTAGCATTTTTAATATCATATTTTTTAACTTCCTCTGGAATCTCAATTTCCTCATCAATCATGGATTGGAAATAATCTTCTATTTGATTCCTAATATTTTTAGTTCTAATTATTTGACGAAGCATATAACTAGATAAATAGGATTTAACAACAAAATCATTCAAAATTTGATATTCTTGTGTTTTTATTAATTCATTAATTAAAATGCTTGAAGTATGTTCATGTTTATCTAAACCATTTTCTATACTCAATTCTTCAGTTTCGTTGAAGTATTCCTCTTGAGCTATATTTTTAACATTATTTGGATATATTTTATTATTAATTCTATCATAACAATAAATTATATAATTATTATTCTTTTTAGCAGTGGAAAAGTTTTTTAAATAGAACTGGGGCACATAATGTTGTCTTTTTTTGTCAGTAATCATTAATTAATTATTATAATTTATCATGTAATAATATTTTTATTATTAGTTTAGGGTTATTTTATTGATATGGTTTTCAATATCAAATAATAAATAGTGTTGTTAATTATATTGAAAGTAATTTAATTAATCATGATTTTTTAATGTTTGTTTTACATCAACAACAATGCTTCTAAAAATCAATTTACTTTTCAACCTTGCATATACATCAACTACTTTTCAAGAACAAGTTTCAAATAACAAATAGTCGATGTTAATGTTAATATTACTTTTTTTATTATATTATTTATATAAAAAAGATAATAAAATATTATTTATGACATTAATAAAAGAATTGCAGATTAACATTACAATGAGCAATTACACTCAAAGAAGCAGTAGCTATTCTATTAATTATGATTATTTATTCTTGGATAATTTAATGGATAGTTCTTCTGCCGATTTATTCAGAAGTGATTTGAAAAATTTAAAGATTAAAACATTTGATGGAACAGAATGTAAAATTCTATACCTTCCAAAATATGGATCTCAACCGGCAGCTATTGTTGTAAGAATTCCTGTTGGAAAAATTTCTGAAACTACAAAGCTGATTCTTGAAGTTCATGACACCACCTTCAGTAGCATGTTATCAACAGGTGGTGATCTGTTAATGTTTGATGCAAACTCTGATACATACTCAAACTTTTTCATGGAATACTCAGGATTAAGCATCAACAATGACTCAACAGATAATGGAAAATTTCTAAGAGCAAGATTCGTTCCTAACATTGATGGTACCTCTCCAACATCATTATTCTCTAAATTAAAATCATACTGTATGTTTGAAGGTTCAAAAACATTGGTACAGGTTAGTTCATTTGATGCATATTCTTCAGGAACTGATGATGAGGGAGATTGGAAACAATATCATATTCATGGCCGTTTAGGTACAGGAACATCAAAATCATCAGATTATCTTGAAGGATACAGCAGGAATAATACAACAAAGATTTATCAAAAAAATTATTCTGAAGTTGAAATTTCACCAGAATGGTATGAAACAACTGATTTTGAAAGTTACAATTATATTGACTTGAAATGGCTATTGATATTTCCATCTCCATTATTTGCAGCTAATGGAATTCCAGAAATAACCGTTACTGAAAAAGATTCCAAATATGGAATTAGATTATTCAAAGGTGAACATGAATATTCTAAAGCTTATAAAGGCAGTAAGCTATTGTGGGATGCTAACGATGAAACAATGGATAATACTGGCCTATACTTGCCGGAAAAAATAATCAACAAAGATTGGGATTGGGTGTTTTAGAATGATTGAAGAATACAGAGAAACAATTGGCCATGGTCGAGGATATCCAACTGGACTTGGCCATGAAGAAAAGATTGATGTAATTGCATGTCTTTTAGATGAAGGCGAAAAGACTTACGTTAATGAAGAACATACTGCTTGGATTTCAGCTAATCAATGCAGAGTCGGTGAAATGGTAACATTAGCTGAAGAATCAACAATGGAACACACAATAGTTAAAAAAGCCAAAGAAGGAGACTTAGCATTCGGTTATCTGTTAGGTAAAGTTCAGGTAAGATCTTCAGGACATACTCTTGTTACTGTGGCTGTGCTTGGGGATGTTTTCAGATTAAAATTAAAACGACCCACTCCTGCAGATATATTGTGAGCTTCCAGATGTAGCTATTGTCAATAATGTCAGATTTGTGTGGGAAGACAACAAACTTTACATGGAATGGGACGGTTGTAATGAAGATGAAAAAGTATAGTTTATATAAAAGAAATAATAAAATATATAATAAATTATATAATGAAAAACATAATAAATTTATAGTAGGGATTTAACATGACCATAAGGAAACTTGTCGGAACATTGGAAAACAAAGGACCATACATAGACCAGGCCACAGGCCACTGGTTTTACTGGAATGGCACAAAATATGTAGACTCAGGTTATCCTTATGCAGTTAAGCCTGTTATAGAATTTAAAATTGAAGATGGAAAATTATACTACTCTATTACTTGGGAGGCACAATGAAATACATCAGATACTTTGAAACGTTTGAAGAATATGAGTCCTGGATTAATGTCGAGGAAAATGCTGAAGAAGCATACAGAACTGAAGAAAAGATTTGTGTTGATGGTATAATTCTCTCTCATACAAACAAATCCTATGAAGATGTGGCTTGAAAAATGATTTATGAATGGTTAGAAAGGAATAGAAAAGATATTGACATTTTAACTTCATTTTTAGTTACTGTTATTCCAATCATCATGTTATATTCAGAAGCACTAAGAATTACAGAAAATACCACTCCATACTGCATTCTTATGATTATACTTGGTATAGCTAGTCATTATGCAAGTAGAATAAGAGGCGAAGGAGATGTTGAAAACGCTAAAAAGAAAGCTAAAAGAGTATTGGGATATCCATCAAAAGAATAGAATCCTGTGGAGAATTATTTTAAGTTGATTGATATGAACACATTGAAAAAGAAAATAATCATTTGCAACTTTGCCAAAACAATTTCAAGTGCTGTTTTAACAGCAGTAGCTATCAACATCATCATGGAAAACGCAACAAAGTATGCTTTAATCGAAGGACTAATTCCATTTGCATTAGCCATCATCATTGTTGCATTAGTTGACATCTATCAGTATATGAGAAAAAAGATTTGGATAATACTTGTGATTTGGAAAAAAGAATTCAGGAATTGGAGAGGAAATATGGTGAATAAGAAAATATTGATTGCAGTTCCAACTTTTGAGTCCATCAAACCGGAATGCTTCAAAAGCATATATGGATTGAAAAGGCCAGAAGGTTATGATTTATACTTTGACTATGTTTCAGGTTATGACTGTGCCAAAGCAAGAAATCAAATAGCTAAAAACTCAATGGTTGGTGAATATGACTATGTGTTAATGGTTGATTCAGACATTCAGCTTCCACGTGACACTTTAGTTAAGTTATTGGAATGTGAAGCAGATATTGCTCTTGGATGGTATTATCGCAAGAGAACAAAAACCGATCAGACAATAATCTTCACTTTCGGCAAGAACTTTGATGATCACAACTGCATCACTGGCCAAACCATGATTCACGAAGTTCCACGCCCGATTGAAGTAAAATGCGGAGGATTGGGAATTGCATTAATCAATGTTAATGTATTCTCCAAACTTGAATATCCATACTTTAAATTCGTAACTTATGAGAATGACTCAATATTGTCAGAAGATTTATATTTCTGCAATTTAGCTAGTGAAAACAGTTGCAATATCAAATGCAATCCACAAGTTAAAGGTAACCATATATAATGTGAGTGATACAATTGTTTTATTGGAAGAAAGAAAGGAGATTACTACCTTCTTATTGGATGATGGAGTTAAAACATTAGTTGATAATGTAGTAACTGTATCTGGTAGTAGTCTTGGATACGAGTATTCCAATAAGTGCGTAGTTGATGATATACTTTGTATTTCAGACAAATCAGCAATAGAAAAGGAATCATTGAGAAAATACGCTGGAGACGCAACAGAAGTTCCTGTAGGTGTCCTTGTCAATGAACCAATTGTAATGACAAACGGTGAGAGAAAAGGAAGTGTACTTCTCTTAGGAGGACTTTACAGATTAAAACTAGCTTCAGGCATTGTTAATATCAAAGCAGGTGACAGAATCAAACTATCACCAACCGGAGCTATTGCCGATAATTCTGGTGAGTTTCTTGCATTCCATCCTGTTAAAGATTCAGATGAATACAACTATATCAATTGTTTCCAAGTAAGTCTTGGAGGTAAGGGAGAGAAAGGAGACACCGGAGATACAGGTGCTGCGACTGTTATCCTCTGGTCTTATGATACTTTCGAAGAATTAATTGCAGCACATCCAACAGCCAATGAAGGCGATGCATTCCTAGTGGATGGAGAGCTATTCGTTTGGCATAACGATTAATTAAATAAATAGAGGTGTTTTATAATGTCATGGACAAGTGTTGGTACCATTAAAGGACCAAAAGGAGATACTGGTGAAAAAGGTGATACCGGAGATGCATTCACTTTTGATGACTTTACACCAGAGCAATTGGCAAGTCTAAAAGGATCAACTGGAGATACTGGAGCAACCGGAAGTAAAGGTGACAAAGGAGACACAGGTGCTAAAGGTGATACCGGTCAAGGTAGTGATGAGGAAGCAGGTTGGAAACTGCCAGTTGATCAGATATTAACTACAAATACATTACCTACAGGTGTTAGTGCAGGTTATCGTGTAGCTATTTGCACAAGCTCTGTTATGGCTATTAAAGAATACAACGGAAGTTCCTGGGATACAGAATCACTTGATCCATATAGTGTAATTCCATTAAAACATTCGGGAAGTATACAAATGTATTTGGCAAAATCAACAGGGCCTGTTTATATGGGTGTTGATTATGGCATCTTTGGTAAGTTCCGATTTATGACTCAGACAGCATATGATGCATTAAGTAGCTATGATGAGGATACAATTTATTTTGTAAGAAGTTCATAAGTGATAATATGGAAATGTCAGATGAATTATTAACTGAAATCAGTTATGTAAATATATCAAAGTATAGGACTAAAGTAATGAAATCTTTAGACGGGAAGTATTGATACCTTCCCAAATAGCTAAAAATTCAGGAATTAGAACAAATCATATTTTCAAAAGTATTATCTGAGTTGAAGTCTCATGAATTGGTTGAATGTATTAATCCTGAAGTTAGAAAAGGTAGATTGTATAGATTAACTGATAAAGGTGGGGAAGTAGTTAATGATATTTAATTTATTATATTATATTGTGAATCTGAACAGTTAATTATTGTTGATGAAAACAATTTATATATTAGTCCATAAAAATCCAATCAAATAATATTAAAAGAGATGCATGACAAATAATGAACTATTTGATGAAATTAAATTAATTTCAGAAAGATTAAAAGAGATATTCAATCCAATCAATGAATCAGAAATAATATCTCAGTTTTACATTGGTTTATTGGATGATTTAGTATACAGAAATATTTTACAGAATTTTTTTAATAATCTTACTGAAGAAAATATTAAAGATTGTAATTTAAATACTGTAGATTTAGAAAGAATAAAAAACGATTTTAAGAAAATTCAAAGTGATATTAAAATTTCTGCAGAGGATATTGATGAAATAATATTTGGTAAGTCCTATTATTATTCTTCAAAAAATGAAATTCTAGAAAAATATCCTACTTTAGAAAAAATTTTCAATGAAATTGAAAAAATAGTTGATTTGGATTCAATTGAAGCTTTTATTAAAAATCAAAAGTTAGAATATGTAAAATCTAACAAGAATTATAGAATAATTATAAATACAGTAATGTTTGAAAATTTAATTAAAAATAAACTTTTTAAGGAATGGTCTCAATTAAATCAAGAAGATTTGGCTGAATTAATAGATATTAAAGAGTTAAGTAAAGAATTAATTGAAAGATCAATGCAAATAACAAAATGGGAAATTTGGAAAACATATTCAACTTACACAGATAGAACTTTTAACATTGAAGAGTTAAATAAACTTTCAGAAATTTTAGTTAAAAATAATGTTGTGGCTTCAATATTTGACTCTGGTTGCAATATACTTTGGAATGATGGAGAAAAAGTAAGGAAAGACAAAATTTTTGATTTTAATGATTTATCTGAAAATTTGGAATTATTAAATAAATTACCAAATTATGCTGCTGAAGGCATATATCAATTTTATTCAATGTGGAATTCTGAAGAAAGGATTTTAAAAAATATCCACTATGATTACCCATATATTAAAGGTTTTTTATCACCAATTAATGTAACTTTCAGCACCGGTCAAACAAAAATCCTATATCCTCAATTAACAATATACAATACTGGAATCTTAAATCTGACTTTTAGAATTATATCGCCTACTCCAGTGTTCAATTATGAAGTAAATAGTTTCATATATAATGAAATCAACTTAAATAATCTTAAAATTAAAGAATTGGAACTACCTTATGAAATTTTAGAAAGTATTAAAGATTTTCAATTTGATGATTTAGAAAATAATAAAAAAACCATTAATTTTGGTTCGTTTAAACATAATTTTGTAAAAGTAGATGATTTTGAAAATTTGCTAGATTTTACTAAGTTTTTAATAAGTGTTATTTCATTTCACATATCTAATAAATTTAGAAAATTTGATTATTACAATAATTATTGGTTATATTCACAGTCCATTTATTTATTAGATTATAAGAATCAACCTTATCATAAAGAAGACATTATTGAGAACTTTAAAGAATATTTGATACAAATATTGTATAGAATACCCTTTTTATATGATGTAAATTTTTCTAAAGAATTACCTGAAGATTTAAGGGAATTAAACCAATACTGTGTATTCATGATTAAGGGAATGTCTTTATGGATTTCCTCTAAAGATGAATTAGAACTCTTTAAAGATGATATTAATAATGAAAGGAAAGTATATGAAAAACAAGTTTTGGTAGAGGCAATTAACCATTTTAACTTATTGGTTAACAAACTTTATGAAGTTTCACAGAATAATGATAATAGTTATGATGAGGTTATTAAACTACAAAAATATTTAACTAATTTTCAGAGATTTTTTAAAACAGCATATGTGTCTAATTTTGGTGAGATTAATCATATACTGAATTATTGTTATGAAGAATTGGAGTGGAAAGAATTAATCGAATTGTCAAATGAGTTATTAGATATTAAAAAAAATCATCAGATAAATAGGAAAAATGAGAATTTACAGTATTTGGTAATATTAATTGCAATATTTACTTTATGTTCTCAATTACTGGTTTATTATCCTGATAGTACATTTATTTTTATTTTAATTGATATTATTGTATGTATAATTATTTTCTGTTTAATTTTTAAAGAAAAATTTTCTAAAGCTATAATGGTATTAAAGATAATACTTAAACTTTTATATAACCAAATATTTTGATTAGTTAATGTAGTGAAAAATTTATTGATTTGATTGGCAGATTTTTAATTGATAATTTTCATTATCTTTATTTTTAATTTCCTCTAACGATTGTACAGCTATTCTATTTTCAACATACCATCTTGAATGTTTAATTTTAAGTTCTTTTATTTGAGATATTTCATCAATTAGTAATCTAAATGCATTATAAACTTCCAATATAATATTATTTTGGTTTTGAATGTATTTTATATTAAATTCATTTTCCTTAATATTGTGAGATGGTTTAGATCTTTGACTTCTTACTTTTTTGATAATTTTTATTGATTTTTGTATAATTTCTTGAGATACACCAATTTCTCCTAACCATTCTTTTAACAAAGCAATTGTTCCTTTATATTTTTCTTTAGTCCCATCTTTATTGGTAAATTCTATTAAATCTATTTGTCCTTCAAAGAATTTTTGATTAATATTATCTGAAAGCATTATATCAAATACTTTAATAAAGTTATCATATTCTTTTTTAGTGGGTAAAACTAATATATTGAATTCAATGGGTGGTTTATTCTTATAATCAGATTTAAATAATGTAACATCATTATTTGAACATAAATTGTTTATTTGCTCTATTTGATATAATATTGCACTAAACAGTGAAGGGTCTGGCCATTCACCATCATTCATAGATTTTATGTATGATGGATCAATATAAGTTTTCTTTTTAACTTCATAAACACTGAATCTTTTTTGCATCTCAGGATGTAATTCAGATAGTTCTTTCAAAAGGACTGCAAATATTCTTTCATTGTTTTCGTCAAATCCTAGACCTACATTATCTAAAATGAATTTAAATTTTTCATCAAGTGTTTCATCATTGTCATATTCTTCTGTAATGCTGATATTATATTTAAAAGAATTGTTGCTGATGACATATCGTGGATTATCAATAATATTTCTTAATAAATCTACTTCAAAGTAAACAAGCTTATATGGACATTCTCCATTTGTTAATTTTTGAGTGTAATGTCCTTCAATCATATTTCTCTCCTGGTATCATTTATGTAATATTAATTTAAATTTCGTTATCTTATGTTTATTGATAATATTGTCTTATTTACTAAGTTTTTTTAAGTAATTATTTGTATTTTGTAGTTCCTCTTTAATTTTAGTTAAAGACATTTCTATGGAATCTGATTCTGATGTTAAATAAGAAACACTTTTTATATAACTTAAATCACTGATATACTCTCTTCTTATTTTATCATCATATATGTTTGTAAATGTTATAATGAATTTATATTTAACTGGATTGTCTTCTTTTTTTAAGTAATCAAAACCCATATCAAAGAAAGCTTTAATTTGATAATTTGGTGGTAAAAATGAAATTTTCTTTAAATGTTCATAATCTTTATTATGTGAATCTTTTAATTCAGGTTCAACTTCAATAGTTATGTTTTTAGCAACTGTATTTCCGATGTTTTCAACAATTAAATACATTCTATTATTTTCTACATTAAAATACATTATTACTTCAGCAGAATTAGCTTCAACACGTGTTTTCTTCATTTCTTCAACAGATTCATTTGTTGAATGTGCCATTTTATATGTTGCAAAGGCCATGAATCCTGTAACTATTGTTAGAATTATATCTATGATGATTGAAATAAAATTTAAATCCATTTTTTTCACCTTAAATATTGTTCGACATATAATTATCTCATTTAACTACTTTTAATTCTAATGTTTCTGTTTCTGTATTAAGTATCCACTCTAATGTATCTCCAGATTTAATATTTAAAGCTTTAACATAAGTTTTAGGTATTGTTGTTATGAGAGAAATCTCTCCTTGGTTTCTAACTTTTGTTTCTTCATTAATTTTCATAATATTATTGTCTTTTTTATATTAAATAACATTTATGATTTATTTTAGTAGTTAAAAAAGTAACACTTAAATATCATTGGGTAGATATTATATACTAGATGATACAAAAATAGAATTAACATAAAAGTGGTAATTATGATAAAAGTTATAGAGTTATGTGCAGGTGCAGGTGGATTGGCACTTGGATTTGAAAAAGCAGGTCTAGAACATGAGTTGCTTGTTGAAATTGATAAGGATTGTGTAGCAACACTTCATAAAAATAGGCCTGATTGGAATGTGCTTCATGCAGATATTAAAGAAGTTGATTTTACACAGTATAGTCCAGATATTGTTGTTGCGGGACTACCTTGCCAACCATTTTCATATGCTGGTAAAAAATTAGGATTTGATGATACTAGAGGAACATTATTCTTTGATTATGCACGTTGCCTTAAAGAAACCAATCCTAAAATGTGCATAATAGAAAATGTGGAAGGTTTAGTTAGGCATGATAAAGGACGAACAATGGACACAATAGTTAATGTATTGGAGAATGAATTAGGTTATGATGTCCAATATAAAGTATTAAATGCAGTAGATTATGGTGTAGCACAAAAACGAAAAAGAATGTTTCTTGTTGGAACAAAAAAAGGATTAATATTTAACTATCCAAAAAAAGTCAAAGGCAATCCTGTACTTCGTGATGCCCTTAAAGATGTCCCAGAATCAGAAAGAACAGAATACTCAGATAAGAAAAAAGAAGTGCTTGAACTAGTTCCTCCAGGAGGATGTTGGGTTGATCTTCCAGAAGAAGTGCAAAAAGAGTATATGGGTAAAAGTTTCTATTCTGGTGGTGGAAAACGTGGAATGGCAAGAAGAATATCATGGGATGAACCTTGCTTGACATTAACAACTTCACCATGCCAAAAACAAACTGAAAGATGTCACCCAGATGAAGTAAGACCATTCACAGTCAGAGAATATGCTAGAATACAATCATTCCCTGATGATTGGGAATTTGAAGGAGGAATAACATCCAAATACAAACAAATAGGAAATGCAGTTCCTGTAAAAGTAGCTGAAGCTGTTGGTCGTGAAGTAATTAATGCATTAACTGGTAAAAATAAAAGAAAAGAAGGTCAAACAACATTATTTTAATCTTTAAATATAAGTTGTTTGTATTCTTCAAATATTACTTGGTCTTTTGGAGTTAAAATGTGTTTGCTCTTTTTAATATCATTTATTGCATTTGGAAGTGCATTAAATAATTGTTCAAAAGCAGTTTCATCACCAGTGACTAATGTATAAACATCTTTTCCAGCAATATTTCTAATATTGTCATTTATTTCATGTACTACATTTTCTTTATTATCTCTATACACCCAAGTTTTATCAAATGATTCATAATTTTGTGAAACTATGTATGCCCAGTATATTTTAGCATTTGGGTATTTTTCAGCTAATTCTTCACATTTAAATCTAGTATCTCTTAAAGAACTAGAATTCATGGTATTGTATTTATTTTTTAATTCGATCCATATTGAATTATCTTCTTTTTTTAAATCCATTCCTGAAGGGTCTCCTCTACCAAGATTTACCCAACCATCAACACGTCCTAAGAGATTTTGGTGGAAATCACCCACACGATTGCTTGCAGTTTTATCATGTTGTCTAGGTATTTCAAAATTAATCCAATCATCTAAACTAAATCGATTTGAATAAATATCAAATAATGTTTTAAATTGGTCGATAGTTTCTCTACTATTACTTAAAACTTCCCACGGGGCTTTTGATAAATCTTCATCAGTTGCATATGCATCTACAACTTTCTCTACTTCTTCAAGAAATATTTCATCTGAAACAAAAGTTACATATTTGTTCATTTTATCACTCCAAAGTAAAATTTGGCTATTGGTTTATTTTATTTTGTTTTTGGTTTAAATAGTTTTATAAAATTCATTTCTTCTTTATTTTCTTTAAAATCCCAATATAGTTTGAAATAATAATCATGCTTTGTTTACATAACTATTTTTTTATAAAAAGTTATATCTTATGAAAAACATATATATTTATACAAACATAGTTTGTATGTTGTGGATATTATGGATTTTGAATTAGTGGATTATAATGAATATTTACCTAGATTAAGGAAATATTTTTCTTGTTATTTAAGAGGTAGGATGGAGTATCAACATTTACATCCTGAAACTGAGCAACCAATGTTTAATTCACAAATTCATTTTTACAATCGGAATGTTGGTATTTCAATTTATTTTTTTAATAATGAAGGGTTTACTTATTTTGGTTTGGGAAGAGAAATTGAGGATTATGTTAGTTTAACTGCTAATATGAAGTTATCTACTAATTTGAACTATAATATTAAAGTTAAAAAAGCAATACATTTTGCAAAAGATGAATTAAACAAAATATTTTTAATAATGCCTATTAATTGTGATTTATTATCTGATAAGGAAATATTTTTTCTAAAAGATATAAATGAGATTATTATAATTGATAATGTGGAATATATTAATTTTGGTGAATTAAAAAGAGGTATTCATATATTAAGAAATATCCGTAATTTCATGAAACATATTACAATTGATCCACAATATACTTCTTTTTTAAAATTAGTCAAGGTTAGAATTTTATATAAATTTTCAAAAGATCCCAACTTTTGCCCTTCTTGTGATAATCTGATAGCTAAAAGCTATGAAAACAATGAATTAATAAAAAATATTGTTGGTGATAATCCTAAAATTTGTGCGGATTGTTATTCAAAAAAATTAATGAATTATTTCCTGTCTAAAGCAACAAATATTTTTTTAAATAAATATTATCTTGAAATATTAGCTGAAAATAGTTTAGATATAAAATTTTATTTGAATCTTTTTGATAAATATTCGATGTTTGATGAAAATGGGTTTTTAAATAATACTTCAACTCAAAGTTCTTTTGTTCCGCCAAAATTTCAGTTAAATACTCCTTTTTTAGAAACTATGCAATTTTATAGTGAAGTAATTAATGAAAAGACTATGATTTATGAAGGAGATCAATTATCTGATTTTGAGTCTACTCTTTTAAAGAATAATTTATCTTATGCTGAAGGATTTGAAATAAAAAATCAAATAGAATATTCAGTGTTATCTGGTAAACTTAAATTAGGTGGTGGAAAATACATTAATAGGATTGATAAATCTATTAAAAATCTTATTAATCTAAAATCTAATTCTAAAAAGAATAGAACAAAGATTTTTGAGATAATAGAAGTATTAAATAGATTGACATTGAATTCTAAAGGTGAGCTAAATGAAGTTTTTATTAACCGCATGGCTGTTTTTGGTTTAGATGACTCTGTTTGTTGGAAGATTAGGGATGAATTGATTGAAGGGATTGAAAATAAGGTTATTAAAAAAAATCATTTTCCAGAAATATTTAATAAGACATGTGATGAAGTTATTCAAGAAGAATTGAATAAGCTATTTACAAAAAAAGAGTGTTATTATTTTAATGAGTCTATATATTTAAAAACAATATTAAATCAAAATGAAATGATAGATTTTGTTAAAAATTTAAATTCGATTAATGATGCATTGGAAATAAATAACTTCAATCTTTTTAACTTGAATAATAATTTTTTTAAGATTATTTTAGAATGTAATGTCATTAAATTGGATGTTTTAAATGATTTTCTAGAAAATTTCGGATTTAATAAAACAGTATTACATTATGATAACGGAGAGGGTTAAGATTACAACATATGGCAAATTTTTCTATAAAATAGATTCTGGGGATTTCTGTAAATTAATTTTGGAATCTAATCTAGACAAAACAGATTTATTTTTAGATATTATTGAGTTACTAGATGATTATTCAGAATTTATCTCTAAAATTATTATTCATAAATCTTTAGAAGAACATTTCGAATCACAAATTCAAATTACTGTTTCGAAATCTAAAATAGAGTTATTAACTAAAAATATTAGAAATTTAAATTATAAAGACTTGAGTGAGGTTAATTAGATGTCTGACCATGAATTGAGAAAAGAAATGATAATGGGAGTTATTGATGAGATGAGGGGGCCTCGTTTTAACATTAATGAGGTTGTAAAATATAATCCTGCAACTGAATATCTTGTTGGTACTGTAATTCCAATGGATTGGAAACCTCCTATTAAAGATAATCGAACTATGGATGATTTAGACTCTGTAAATATTAATGATGTAGATTATGTAGGGTCTGATGATTCAAATTCAGGAATTGATAATGTTTTGGGAAATAATTCTCCAATTTTAAATCCTAATTCTCAGATTAGATCTTTTGGCCTTTCGTTCATGGTTGATTCTCAAGAAAATATTTCATTGGATATTTGTGTTACTTGGGGAAGATATTTTAAGGATGAAGATTCCGAAGAAGGATTTTCATTAAATGGTGTTTTAAGTAAAAGACAATCAGACGATCTAATGTGGAAAAGGGAATCGTTTGGTGAAGTACGTAATGTTAACGTAGATAATTCATTTAAAAAAGGTAAAAAAATACGGGTTTATGAATCTGATGATGGATTAATTAATTTATTTATTAAACGTCAGGAATTAAATGAAAATAAATCTCATATCTCAATTTATTTAATAAACAATTTGAATGTAACAACTAACAAGAAAAAATCTCGTCCTGAAGCACAAGATTGTTTGTTCCAACCTTCAATTAGGGTAAATTTAAAAGATTCAAAAAAACTCGTAGGTATGGATACTTTTGCTGAATCTAATGATGAATTAGATTTTTTATATAGAAATAAGCCAGTTTTAGCTACTGGACATTTATGTTCTGTGATTTGGAGTGAAATTGATTATTATAAAGAATTTAAAGAGGATTATAAAAATTTAATTTGGCCAGACGAATCTGCAATTGATAATTCTCAGGATTTCATCGAACCAACAATTAGAACAGAATTTTTACCTTTATATCCTATTAATTTACCTAACTTTGATATAGGGGATGTTGATTTAGAATTACGAGCCAATAAATTAGCTTATTCAACACAAAATGAATTATATGATAATTTATTAAAGTTACATGATTCTTATTCTGATTGGATAAATGATAATGTTTCTAAAAGGAAATCCCTACCTGAAAAATATCTTAAAATTTCTAAAGATATAATTGAAAATGAAAAAGAAGCTTTACGCAGGATTGAAGAAGGTATTGAGTTAATTAAGTCAGAAGAATTAGTTTATTTAGCTTTTTGTTTTGCAAATAAAACTATTCATCTTCAAGATGAATGGAAAAGAGGGATTAACACTGATGTAAAAACGGATTTAAGTGATGGGTGTGATGAGTATGCTTTTAAATGGAGGGCATTTCAATTAGCATTTATTTTAATTAATCTAGAATCAATATGGAACGAAAATTCAGAAAATAAATCAGTTTTAGACTTGCTATGGATTCCTACTGGTGGAGGTAAAACTGAAGCATATTTGGGAATAATGGCATTTACAATGGCATTAAGAAGGTTAAAAGCTAAATGTGGTTTAATTGATGAAAAAACTGGTGCGGGAGTTTCAATTATATCTAGATACACATTAAGACTGCTCACTGTTCAACAATTTAGAAGAACTCTTAGAATGGTTACTGCTGCGGAGTATTTGAGGGTGTATAAGTCTTATGGTAATATTGGTTGGAGAAATTCTAATTCTTTGTCAGGAGATTGGATTTATGGTTCTGTAAGATTTTCTGTTGGAATGTGGGTGGGAGGTTCAGTTACTCCTTTGCATTTAAATAAAGATGAGATTGGAGCTATTGACATATTGAAATCTGATGGTTCTGAAGGTTATGGAAATCCTGCTCAAGTTATGAAATGTCCTGTTTGTGGGTCATGGTTATCTATTCCAGATGAAGGATTAACTGATATTAAGAATCATGTTCATATCATTGTCTATGCTGAAAATTCTAGTAAAGATGAAATTCAGAAGGATATGGATGAATTTGAAGAGAAGTTTATTGAAAAGATTAAAGTCAGTGATAAAACTAATAAAAAAGATTACTATACTATCTCGATTTATTTTAATCGTAAGGTGAAATCTGATGAATATAAAGTTTTAATCGGCCAAATTTATGATTGTTATGAATCTGTTTCATTAAATAAAATGTCACCAGGTTATATTAAAAGTCAAGGTCAAGTTAGTCCATATCAAAAAAGATTTGAAACTGATTATGAAATATGGTGTACTAACCCCGAATGTTCATTAAATCATGATTGGAAGGAAGGAGTTCCTTTTTCAAATAATGAAGTAGAATTTCCTGATGGAAATTATTTAAGATTATTAGAAAGTCCGTTTAAAAATAATTCTAAGATACCGATTCCAGCGTATTTGATTGATGAACATGTTTATTATAGATGTCCTACTGTACTTGTGAGTACTGCGGATAAAATAGCTAGATTGGCATTTGAACCAAGAGCTGGATCAATATTTGGTGTAGTTAATAAATATCATAAAAATTATGGATATTATCGTAATGAATTATTGCCTGAAAATTCTTCTGCTTATATTAAAGATAAGTTCATTGAAATTAAATCATTACTTCCTCCTGATTTAATTATCCAGGATGAATTGCATTTGATGAATGGTCCGTTAGGTAGTCTTTTTGGACTTTATGAAAATATGGTTGATGCTATTATTAAAAAGCAAGGAGGTAATCCAAAATATATTGCTTCTACTGCAACTATTAATAATGCTGAAAAACAGGTAAAATTGTTATTTTCAAAAAAGGTATCTCAATTCCCACCATATGGATTGGATATTGCGGATAGCTTTTTTGTTAAAGATTTTTCTAATGATTATGGTAATATGTGGGATGAAAACAATCGCGGTAGAGTATATATGGGTGTTTATTCATCTGGATTTGGACATTTTACTCATCAAATTAGATTATATTCTAGATTGTTAAGAGTTGCTAATGATAATTTGGATAATGATAAACTCAAGTATTATTGGACTATCGTAGGTTATTATAATGCAATTAAAGAGTTAGGTAGTGGTGTTGCATTATATAAAGATGATATTTTATCAAGACTTAAAAACATTTCTTATGATCCATTTACTAGGAAGTTAAAACCTGAAGATGATAATTTAGAATTATCGAGCCGTATTGATTCAACTAATTTACCAATAATTTTAGATGAATTAGAAAGAGACGGGGAGAATAAACCTCCAAATTATAACGCTATTTTCACAACTTCTATGTTTGGAACTGGTGTAGATATTTCTCATTTATCAATAATGATTATGAATGCACAACCTAAAACAACTGGTGATTATATACAAGCTACTGGACGTATTGGTCGTAATCATGGTGGTTTAATTATAGATTTATTAAGGTCAGGTCGTCCAAGAGATTTGAATCACTATGAACTATTTTCATCATATCATTCTAGGATAAATCGAGAAGTGGAACCTATTTCTGTTTCTCCATTTTCAGAGGGATGTCTGTTAAGAGGTTTAGGACCATCATTAGTTTCATTTTTAAGAAATGTTGGTGATGCCGAATTTAATTTAGATGAAAATCCATTTAATATTAGTTTAGATGATTCTAAAAAATATGTTGATTTATTTAAAGAAAGTACAAAGAAAAGATTGGAGAATATGGATTTTTCTAATAAAGAAATTAGGAATATTTTAACAAAAATTGATGAAGGAGTGTCTGATTGGAAAAATTTAGTCAAGGAAATGGATGATGAAGGAAATATCTTAGAATATCATGAAAAATTTAGTAAATTCCATTCCCCTTCAAAAAATGTTGTTTTAGGTGATCCAGCACATGATAAAATTGATGGATTGGAAGTTGTATATAAAAATGCTCCAATGTCTCTCAGAGATATTGAAGACACATTGGAATTCTGGGTGTAAACATGGTTAGAGAAATACAAGAAATTAGAGAATCACAGTTTGTTTTAATGTATGGTCCAGGAGCTCTTATAGAAAGTAAAAATGGAACTCGATTAATTCCAGAAATCAATCATTGCCTTGGATCTAGAAGATATAATGCTGATTTTTTAAAAAAGAATGAATTTGATAATGAAATTAGGATGAGTAGTGTTATTAAGAGTATAACTGATGAAAGTAAAATTCATTTATTTTCAATGCCATCCAATTCTAGTCAAAACATTGAAAAAGGAAATGGAAGTTATAATACTTATGTTTTCCCTACATGGAAGATATGTAATGATAAACATGATGGTATTGGAACCATACTATATGACTCTTTCCATTCTAAGAATAATAAATGCCCAATATGTGGTGAAGATCCTTCTACTAATGTACGTTTTGTTTTAGCATGTTGTGATGGTCATTTAGATGATATTCCATGGGATTATGCAATTCATGGTTCAAATAACTCTTGCAGTCCAAAATATTACTTTTGGAAGGATAGGGGAAGTAGTTTTTCAGATATAGAAATTAAATGTCCCGATTGTGGTGCAACTAAAACAATGGATGAAATTTATCTTGATGTACCATTTAAATGCTCTGGAAGATATCCGGAAAAACAAGGCCCTCTTTTTGATAAAACTAGTGAATCTAATGCACTTTTCTCTAATTTTGCTGATGATTCTAAAAAAAGTAAGTGTAAACATTATATGAAAATTGTTCAAAAGCAATCAACATCTCTGAGAGTACCGAACACTATTACTTTATTAAAAATGCCAAAATATGATGACCCAATTGTCAAATTGTTTGACCAACAAAGTTTTAAATTTTTAAAATCTTTAATTGCTGCATCAACTGATTTTGTTGCTCTTTTAAATCTGTTCCAGGATATTGAAAAAGACGATTTAAAAACATTGACAAATTATCTTCTTGAAAAAAAATTTATTTTCGAAAATAATGGAAAGTATGTAAATAGCGATGATGAAAATAATAATCAACATTTTCAAGAGTTTAAAAAATTAATTTTAGACATTATAAATGGTGTTGATTTTAAAGGAGCACTTAACGAAGAGTTATACACATTAAATATGGATGAGATTTCTGAATCAAGCATGGTTAAACGTTCTTTTATTAATTATGATTTAAAATGGTTGGATAATGAATTCCCTATTAAAATTTCTCCTATTTCAAAATTAAAAACAGTGACCGCACAGTTATCTTACCGTAGGGAACCTTGGCTTGATTCTGATGATGAAGAACCTGGAAATATTAAAAACGAAAATGTATCTTCAGGCCATAAAAATGAGGATGGAGTTTGGTATCCTGCTTATGAAGGTGTGGGTGAAGGAATTTTCATTACTTCAGATTATAATCCCTTAAAATATATGAATTTGGATAATGATGTAATTGAGAAGTGGGGAAATGTTATTGGACATATTGATGTTGGAGATAGGGATGAAATTAAGGTTCCTTTATTTGTTTGGTGGCATACATTATCACATGCATTGATTAATAGTCTTTCGTTATCTTGTGGTTATAATTCAACTTCTTTAAAAGAAAGAATTTATATAAATGGTGATAATGCAGGTATTTTGATTTATAATACTTCTCCGGGAGAAGATAGTGGAATGGGGGGTTTAGTTGAAACAGTGAACTCTTTTGATATTGTTTTGAAAAATGCTATGAATACCTTATTGTTTTGTTCTAATGATCCATTATGTTATAATGAAGAAATAGGTAACAATAAAGTTAATGGTGCAGCTTGTCATAATTGTTTAATTATTTCTGAGACTTCCTGTGAACATAGAAATACATTATTGGATAGACATTTATTTATTTAAGTTGTAGGTGTTTAAATGATGAAATATTTTACTAATATTCAATTTTGTCCAAATTGTTTTGATGTTGTTAATAATCATTTAAAACATTTGGATATTAATAAAGATATTCTTAAATGTGACTCTTGTGGTTGTTATTTTAGAAATAATATTTTAATTAATAATTCTAATGGTAATTTTTTATTTCCTCAGTTTAGTGAGGTTAAATTGAATAAAATTGAAGAATCATATGTTAATTGGATTTGTGATGATTTCCAAGGCAAAAATATTATTACATGGCCGTGGAAGTCTGTAAAATTTATTCCAATTTTATTATCTCAGTTTTTATTTAAAAATTCTACTAGTAAAATAGTGGTATTTACAAATCCAATTTATTTTCAAAGTGATGAATTTAGTGGTTCTAGTCTTCCGAATATATTGAATTCATTATATTCTATAAAAAATCCAAAAGAAAATGTTGATGTTCCAATAGTTGATGTTGATGATGTTTTTATCAAATCAAATGTTAATAATTCAAATTTAAATTCCAATTTTGTTGATTCGATAAGATTATGCTTTAATAATAAATTTGACTTAGTGCCTTGTTTTTTTGATGTTGATTATTGTTTTATTAATTCAATTGAAGATATTAACAAAGATGTAATTAATAATCAAGTATTCTTTATTAATGAATCTATATTGTCTTCATATATTATTGAGTTTATTGATTTAATATCTCCTGAATTAATAATTGCTACAGATATTGATGCACTTTATGGAAATAATAGATTTGGTAAAGGGAATAAGATATATGAATTATTTAAGAGGGATTCTAACCTCTTGTTATTTTCTGTAGATTTATATCAAAGAAGTACTCATAATATTGGTCAGGAAAATTATTTTCTGAAAAATTGGGATATTATTCCACATACTTGGGATTATTCTATTGTTCTTAATAAAATTAAAGATATGAGTATTGATGAACATTCTTTTTGTTCATCATGTTTTTCAGATATTCAAAGAATCACACCGATATTTGATATTGATTTTATTGAGTGCGAAGTTTTATCTGATATTGAATCTACATTTGAAAAATTTAATGAAATTTTTCCTCATGATAAAAAAATTATGGATTCTTTAAAAGATTTAATGAAGACTCCATTATATATAAAAGGAGCACATAAAGATTATCGTGTCTTAAAGAGGAATGTTACTTTTGAATATCTTTTTAATTTAATTTATAATATTGATTTGGATAAATGGAAATTATTAATGGATGTTTTTGATGATGTATATGATTTCCATGGAACAGGGAAAAATCCAATTGCAGAATCTTTAGTTGAATTAATCAAAAATAAAAATATTTCGCATGATGAATTGGTTGTTATTGTTCATAAATATGATATTAAAGGAACAAAGCTTATTTTAGAAGATTATCTGGGCGAAAATAATATTTTAGTGAGTAATTGGACAGATTTGGATGATGATATTAAAGATACTTCAATAACTTATGCTATTTCTACTATATTTCCCCAACCTAAATATAATGCTTTTTCTTCACAAATTGAAAAATTGGATATTGTTTGTAGTCCAAATAATCATAAACGTTTTGAAGTTTATAGAAAAAATAGATTTACTGCAAATGGTTTAAAACCTGTTTATTTATTGTCTGAAGATGAAAAAGCTCCTGAGTTACTTAAGAATTGTTTGAAAGATGTTGAAGTTCCTCAAGAATACTATGACGAATTAAATAAGATTCATGAGCTTGATTTTATTTATAATAGTCAAAATTTAATGTTTAAAAGGTTCAATTATTCAAAACTACGTAAGAATGATAATGCTATTTTAATTTCAAATAGTTATGGTCAAAGTATGTTTCTTAAGTTTAATACAATAATTTATATTCTTGACGAAGATGGTAAACCTGTTGATTTTGAAATTAAATATAACAATTATAAGAATTTAGTTAATAATAAAATTATGATAAATGAAGGAGGATACCATTCTATTGGACATATTTTTTTCAAATTTGTCATTGAAAACGGACAAGACATAATACTGCGCGAAGGTAAATTTAAATGGCAGGGATTTAAGAATTTAGTAGAAAACATGTTTGAATGGGTTGAAATTTTAAATAATATTTCTCATGATGAATTTAAAAGGAGTTCAAAAGATCTTGATTTAATTAAACTAGATTTAGCAAAAGAATTGAGTGGTTTGGGTCTTACTGCTGAAAGAGAAAAGTACATAAAGGATGTTTGGTTTGATGAACCACAATCTTTAGAAACAACTGAAGGTGTTGTTAATATTTATGAAGCAGAACGTCCACATGGTAAAGAGGATATTCCGAAAATATATGAATGGATTTCAGGTACCTATTCTCAATTTGCACTTACTAATTTGGGAGCTAGTAAATGTTTTACTGCATCTAAATTGTTAAAGCGTATAAGAAAAAATTTTTTAAAAACTGAATCTTCAAAACTCGGTAAAGATCTAGATGATTTAAATTTAGAGTTTAAACAATTTTTAAATGAAGAAAAAGAATTGTTTATTAAGTTTCAAATTGATTCAGTTGAAAAAGTTAAAATTAAACATGATACTCCATCATTTGAGATAATTATTAATCCTGAGGAATATATTAAATAGGATTTTACAGGAAATTAACTTAAATTATCTTTTATCGTTTTGGTCAATAGTTCTTAGCCAATTTTCAATATTGTCGCTAGTAATGGAATTAATTCTAAGGATTGCTGCAATATATGAAGCAGTAACAATTAAAATTGGATGTCCGTCTTCAATAACTTCACTATAAGCTTGGCTATTCACATAACTTGTAGTCACTAATATTCCAAATTGACGATATTTTATTCTTGAAATCAATCTTGACATGTTTCTTACATTAACACCAGTATTTGATGAATAACATTTTGCTTCAAGTGAACAGTCAATAATTAGCGGATAATTTGCTTTTCCTCCAGTAAAAATTTGATATTTTCCGTAAGCATCTCTACCACCGTCTCTCCAAGGGCGTGTTAGTTCAAAATTAATAAAATTTGAATCCATTTTACTTATTAAATCGCATGCACAGGCTTCAAAACCTTGTGGATTATCTTTATAATGATTTCGAATAATTTCTAGACATTTTTCTCCTTCACTGTCACATTCTAATTGTTTTTGTTTTGAGGGAATATCTTGAATTCTTGGTGATTTAAGGGCGTGAATACCATCTCTTCATTTTTTAATATATTCTCTCCAAACGTCCGGAGCATATTGTAAATTATTTTCATGATTTTCTATTAGGCTAACTAACCATTCTTGTGTTATTGGTTTTTCACCGGTGTCTAATATTGTAAAATAAGCTTCATAGTTTTGGAATCTTTTTCCATCCATTGTTCTCCAAAAAGCTACTAAATCACAATCAGGTGAGATGTTTTGATTGCCTGGTGCGGCTAAACCTAAAAATTGGTGCAAGCGGATTTTTATTGGATACTCTTCATGATGCCAAATTCAATGAGGAAATAGATGAAATCGGATATCACAATAACACAGTTACTGTTGATGAATTTACACAGTTCGGTCCTGATTTTTCCAAAGCTTACTGGATCGTTGGAGATGACGGAAGAAAATATACCATAAGCGAAGGGATGTATAATAAATTAAATGCAGAATATAATAATTCAGTTGCAGGTCATAAACTAAACATATTTTTCAATGTTAAAAAAACAGCCAGAAGCGGTCATATCAATTATATGGCAGATAACATAACAACTGATAGCGGAATAATAATTAAATAAAATGATAATTAAAAAAGAGTTAATGATTCAATAGCTAAGTTATAGCCGGATTGAACATTATTGAGTTTGAACTTAGGTAATTTTTTAATCATATGGACTGTCTGAAGGTCATTGTTTGTATCTACAGTTGTTTCAAAACCCATTTTTTTCCAAAAGTTTAATCCACCATTTAAATTTTTATGGGTGTGGAGATAAATTTCTTTATAGCTGTTTAGATAGCTAAAGGACTCTACTAGTTTGAACAGTTTTGTTGCAAGACCCAGTCTTCTGTATTTTTCATCAACATATAATCTCCAAATGCTTGCAGTATCTTCTTTATTATATAATCCTTCAAATTCTTTGAATTTTTTGTCATAGCCTCTTACAGCTATTGTAGCTATTATTTCATCATTTTCAGGATTTTTTGCTAGGAACAAATTATTTTTTCTAGGATTTATGTAGTATTCATTTAGATTAATTATGTCTTTATGATATTCTGGCACATATCCGTATCCGTATTCTTTTTTAATCTGCTTAAATAAAAACTTCTGAGTTCTGGTTTTTTCACAAATATTGTCGGACAGTTGAATAATTTTAAAGTTCACTTTTTAATCCTCCATTAAATGTATTACTTTTTTGGAAATTTTAATCGATTTTTAATACTTTATTTTTTAAAAGAATGAAAGTATTACTTTATTTCTTAAATTAAAGCTTTAGTAATACTTTATTATCATATACTAAACTTTAATATATAATAAACTAGAAAATACTATATATAATTTGTTATTTAATTTGAAAAAATATCGTGATATTATGAGTTGTTATAAATATTGGGGTAAAATTGAAGAAATAGCTGATAAACTTTCCAATTTCGGTAATCTTGATGATGATATGGACGCTTTGGATGACGTTGCTATCGATGAGGTTATTGAGATTTTAGATGAAGTTGAAGTTATTGCGCATGATAAAACAATCGATTTTGACTCTGCTAAACATATTCTTGATGATGAAAAGATGAACAGGGCATTAAAATTAATCCGTAAGTTTTACGTTTATGTCGGTGCCAGACTGGAAATGGAAAATGCATTAAAAATACTTAACTCAGATAATCCAAGAGAAGTACTTGACTCTTTTCACTTTTATGAGCGTTATATAGGATTAATTAATAATGAAAGTAAATTAGCTAAATTCAATGAGGAAAAAACCTTTTTATTTTTGGGAAGCGGACCTCTGCCTTTAACTTTAATCATGTTCAATGAAGTATTCGGATGTAAATGTATTGGAATTGAACAGCAGGAAGATGTAGCCCAGTTATCCAGAAAAGTTTTGAAAAAATTAAACCTTGACGACGATATTAAAATTGTTATAGGTAATGAAAATACAATAGCTGATTTGGATTATGATATTTTGATGGTAGCTGCTTTTGCAGAACCTAAAGAAAGGGTATTTTCCAATATTTGGGATGTGGTAAGTGAAAAAACACCTGTTCTTTATAGAACCTATACAGGTATGAGAGCTATTTTATACTCTCCTGTTACTGAAAAAGACACTAGAGGATTCCATAAGGAAGTAATGCTCCTGCCTACAGGCAATACAAATAATACTTCTGTATTAATCAGAAAAATTACCTAAGATATTTTTTCTGCTTTTTTTTATATTTTTAATTTTTGTTAAATCAGACAAAATGCTGTTTTGACAGCTCTGTTTTTTTAAAAAAGCCAGGCTCTGCAATATCATTAAATCCTGTTTTTATCTGTTTTCAAAACATAATTATTATATATTGTTAACAAGATAAATAAAAACAACTGGAGGGATGTTTTTATGGTTAATTGTCCTAATTGCGGTGTATTAGTTGAAAAGGATTCTAAATTCTGTCAGGAATGTGGAACAAAAATAGATAATTCTGATTCAAATACTCAAACTGATGTAAGCAGTGATTATGAAAAAAATAAAAGATATGCATTAATATGAATCGGTTATTTGACAGTTTTAATACTTTTAATTTCTGTACTTTCCGCATGGTATAATGTTAAAGTAATAAATGCCGACAGGCTATTGCTGTATCCGTTATTGTCAATCATGATGTCTGTTTATGTGTCACTGAAATTAATCAGTGATGAAAAAACTTTTAAACATGGTGTAATTATACCTGTAATTTCATTTATATTATTTATTTTTGGAATTTAAGAGAATTTGAAGTATATATAACATAATAGGTGTAACTTAATGAAAATTACGGTATATCTTGGATCACATGAAGGCAGTGACCCTTTTCTGAAAGAAGCTGTAAAGGAACTTGGTGTGTGGATTGCTGAAAATAATCATATACTTGTCTATGGCGGTTCAAAAATAGGATTGATGGGGGAACTTGCAGACAGTGTCCTGAATGCTGATGGTATGGCAATTGGTGTTGAACCTGAGTTTTTTATAGACGATAACCTGCAGCATGAAAATTTAAGCGAACTTATAATAACCAGTGATTTGCAGGATCGGAAAAGGAAAATGATTGAGCTTGGAGATGCTTTCATTGCTTTTCCGGGAGGTACAGGTACTTTAGATGAAATAACTGAAATAATGACTAAAGTTGCCCTAAAACAGATAAATGCTCCATGTATTGTATATAATCTTAATGGCTATTATGATAGCCTGAAAGTTCTTTTGGACCATATGATTGAAATGGGTTTGTCCACATCAGATAAGCAGGAAAAAATCTATTTTGCCAATAATCTTTCGGAAATAGATGAGATTTTAACTGATACTAATGAATAATATGTGTTTAAATAGTATAAACAATATAATATTGTAAGTATGATATTTTTTATTATATTTTAAATATGTAATTTTGGTGAAGAGATGGACAATGAAAGAACTATTATAGCTATACTTATACTGATTGTGTGCTGCCTTATCGGTGGTTTGATTTATACTGTTTCACTAAGCAGCGAACCGGTAAATAATACAACATTAAATAATACTGCAAATATTACTAATAACACTACTAATGATACTGCTGATGTTTGCCAAGTATCTGATGAACATGAATCATCTTCTTCTGTGTCTTCACAATCCAAAGATCCTCATTCTGATTGGGTTTGTGAAGGTGATACATGGTACAGTAAGCAGGATAGTGATGGAAAAGGTTATGTTTTATATGATAAAGCATCTGGAAGACCTATAGGTAGTGGAGATATGCCTGATAGACATGGATATCACAGTCAAAATTATATTGATATGTATAGCTCAACAGTAAAATACAGAAGCAACGGAGAATATTATGATGATTAAGGGATTTTATAAATTCCTTTTTCTTTTATCATGAGAAATTATTTTACACTGCAGCCAGTAAAATAAAATTTAATAAATTCTATAAAATTTAATAAATTTAATGAAAAGTGCTCGAATTATTGATTTGAACTATGGATTTAATGAAAGTATTGATTAAAATAGTATTTTTGTATAAATTACATATATATGGAGCTAATGATTTAGACCAATTTTTAGTTAAAATTTCACTTAAAAATTAATAAAATATGATTAGGGTATAAGTGGTAGTATATATTATTTATATACTTTACAGAAAATATCTATTTAATATAAATAGCTATAATAGTAGTATTGCTATCTTACTTATTATAGTAATTATACTTATAATGGCTATTTAACTATTTTTTCTTATTTACTATTTATCTGTAAATACAGAAATATTCGGCATACTAATGCCGACTCATATAATATTTGAGATTTAATAAATCTTATAAAAAAAGACCTTAAATAAACTTATTTTATATTTTAATGCTTAATCAATGATATTTAAATAAAATAAATATTAAAATTTTAATTTTAAAGATAAAAATAAATATTAAATCGCTATTTATCTTAAATCAGACTATAAACAAATATTTGGCTGGGATTTTATAATTTTCATGAAATTTATAAAAGAAAAACTAGCTAAATGGGTTGGCATGATATAGGTCAGGCTATTGATATAGGATAGTTTCGTAAAAAAAGATTTAAAAGAAAGCTAAATTACATAGCTTTCATATTATTAAGTTTTAATTTTTGTTTAATATGCTCACGATCAACGTGAATATATTTGTCAGTTGTTTGACTGTTGCTGTGTCCAGCTATACTTTGAACCTCTGCTACTGTAAGGATTTCAGCATAATGGCTTAGTGCAGTGTGTCTGAGAATATGAACACTAACATTTTTCCCGTAATTTACAGGGCAATCTATATTTTCATTAGCTATTCTCTCATCACTTAATTTAGCATACTTTTTTATAACTTCTTGGACTGCACGTTTTCCTATACGTTTTCCCTTTTGATTTAAAAAAAGTTCTTCACGCGTTTTCTCAGCTTCAGCTTTTTTTCGCTGAATAACAGGTCTGTAGACATCGTAAGTATTTTTTCTAAGTTTTGTTATACGGTCATAAATCATATCATTAAGACTGGCTAATGTATCATAGGTTATAAATGTAGTGCGGTCTTTAGACTGTCCTTTTGTTGTTTCTGCACGTAGATGTAGTTCTATATAGCTATTTACGTCATCAGGCAAGATATAAAAACCATTTTCATCTAATGGAACTTGAATATCACTTTTATTAAGTCCAACCAACTCTTTTAACCTAATTCCAGAGTCAAGAAATGTAGAACAGATTGCATAATCCCTTGCATTTCCGCTTAATTCTATTGTTTCAAGTAAAAAATCGCTTTGCTGGCTATTTAAGCTTATTTTTTCAATTCTTTTTTTAGCAGTTTCAGGATCTTCGACTTTAACTTCAATGATATCCTTCATTTTAATGGAATCATGCTGTATTTCTTCTTGAACTTCCTCAGAGTTGATGAATTCTAAAATATTCATCATATATGTTTTCACTGTTGTCCTTTTATTGCCTCTACTTTTAAGACAGTATCTACGGTAGTGTCTTAGTTGTTTTTTAACATTTGTGCTGTCCAGTTCTTCAATTCCTTCATTTTCAAGGTAACTGATAAACTGATTAATATTAAATGTTTGTTTTTTAATTGTTTCTGAGGTTAGGTTCTTTATCTCTTGTTTTTCTTCAATATACTCATCCAAGTATCCTGAAAGTTCTTTTGTAGCAATCATAATCTTTTTTCACCTAGTTTATGATTTTTTAATCCCAATTTTTGCTACATTTTATTCTTTGTTTTTTTAGTATATAAAACATTCGTATCTTTCTTTTACTTACGTATATTATTACATAAAATATACGTTCTATTTATATATAAAATTAGGATGAAAATCTCTTTTCTGAGAATGTGTCAAAAAACTATCAGGACATATAGGTTAGCTGTTGCAAAAAGACCATTTTCTTCAATTTTTGAATTTGTAATAAAAAATTTTTTTAAAGTAATACTTTTTTTTAGTTGACACAATTAAATAACAATGATTAAATCAGATTAATGATAAAACATTATTACAAGTTAAATTCAATATTAAATTTAACCTGTATGGTGTTTTGATGGAAGAAAATGATATTTACTCAATCAGTGCAATCAATAATTTGATTGATAAAAAAATTAGCTACTGTGATGATTTTAAAAAGATCAAAATCAGAGGTGAAATAACTAATTTTAACGGATCATATAATTCAGGACACTACTATTTCTCCCTAAAAGACAAAAACTCTTCAATTTCCTGTGTAATGTTTAAATTATCTACAAAATCTTTGGATTTTGAACCTAAAAATGGTGTGGATGTTGTAGCCAGTGGTGAAGTTTCATTTTATAAAGTACGTGGAAACCTGCAATTCAGAGTAAGAAAAATGCAGGAAGCAGGATTGGGAGATTTATACATTGCTTTTGAAAAGCTTAAAAAGAAATTAGATAAAGAAGGATTATTTAAAGACAAAAAAGCAATTCCACAATATCCTAAAAAAATAGGAGTAATAACATCTGCAAGCGGAAAAGCAATAAAAGACATTGTAAACAACATTGAAAAAAGATGGCCTGCAGAAATAATTGTCTGGAACACTACAGTACAGGGAGCCAACTCTACCCGAAGCATAACTAAAAATATTGCACTGGCAAACAAAACAGATGTTGATGTGATAATTGTAGGTCGTGGAGGAGGAAGTACTCAGGATTTATGGGATTTTAACAAAGAGGAAATTGTACGTTCAATAGCTAATTCTAAAAAACCGGTTATAACAGCTATTGGTCACTCAACAGACAAAACGCTTTCAGACATGGCATCCGATAAAGTTGCAGCAACACCTACAAAAGCAGCTGAGCTGGTTGTTCCAAATAAAGTTGAACTTAATGAAAAACTAAAAAATATTGAAACAAGATTAAATGATTTGATAAATTCCAAATTAGATAATTTAACACATAAACTCAATATTTCCAAAAACAATAAAACCTTAAAAGATCCTTTATCAAAGTATAAGAATCATCAAACAAATTTGGTTTTATTAAAAACAACTGCTGAGAAATCATTAAATCAGCTGATTCAGTCAAATGAACTGCAGCTTGATAACTTTAATAATTCATATATTCTGAATAATCCGGATTATATTTTAAATAAAAAAGTCGGTAAAATTACTTTATTTAAAAATGAATTGGATAATAACATATCTAACTGTCTGTTAGAATATGAAAATAAACTTAACCTGCACTTTAAAAATTTGAAATCCATGAATTTCATTGAATCTTTTGAATTAAAAAAAAATTCTTTAAATTTAATTGAGAATAATTTAAATAATTCAATTAATGTCACATTGAATTCGCATATTCATGATTTGGAAATAATTAAAAATAATCATGTTTTCAGCAATCCGTGTCAGGTATTGGACGATAAATTTGTTAAAATGGCTCAAATACATAAAAGTTTAGATGCAGAAATTACCAAGACATTAGACAGCAATGAAAATAAATTAAGGATTCTTGAAGAAAAATTAAAGATTTTAAATCCTGATGAATTGCTGGAAAAGGGATATGTTGTAAAAGATCCTGATGAAATAAGAAAATCCAAAGCTAAAAATGTAATTATAGTACTGTTTTTAGCTATTGTTATAGTACTGTTAATATTACTTAGTTTAAAATAAAATAAAAGGTGATAATATGACTAAAAGTTTTGAAGAAAAGTTAGAAGAATTGGAAAAATTAGTTAAGCAATTAGAATCAGATAATGTTCCGTTAAAAGAAGCTGTTGAGTTGTATACTCAGGCAAATATATTACTTAAAGAGTGCAACACTGAATTGAATGATACAAAAGCAATAATTCAAAAAATAAATGATGATGGAGTTTTGGAAGAGTTTTAATTATTTTTTCATGAAAAATGATTGAGTATATTGGAAAAGATGGAATTAAATCATCGCCTCTTTGATGCTTAAGATAATTTTATTTTTAAATTATATAATGAATAAAAAATGTAATTTTACCGATTTTGTTCATTATACAATTTAAAATTAGAAAAATTTATTATGAATTCAATTTATCTTTTTATATGTATATTAAATTTAAAACACATAAAATAAGCAGTATAATATTTGCAATCAATAGAACTTCCTGATTTTTCTTCAGTATTTGTTTATAGTACTGTATTACAGTAATTATTAACATAGCTACTGTCAATATAAATAATGCATAATTTATAACTTCCATTTTATTTTTCCCCATTTAATTTTTTTAAGGACCATATTGTATGAATTCATCATCTATAACCATTCCGCATCTTCTGCATATTAATTCACACCTGCAATCGTCCATTACAAAATCTGTTGATCCGCAACCTGGACAGTGCTTTACACTTTTAGTACTGTTTGTTTTATATTTTAATCCGTTACATTCATAATTAGTCATTTTTATTCCTCCTAATTAAATTAACATATTGTCTGTTTATTATTTTGGATGTTTTTTATAATTTCATTATTTACTGTAGGATTTTCAATTTTTTTAAAGAAGCTGGCATGCACCATATTATTTTTATAGATTAATATATGTCCGTTACCGTAGCTGTTTGAAATTTTATAATATTTTCCTAAACCTACTGCATCTTTTTTAATAAATGATTCAGAATTTATACTGGCCAATATATTTTCAAGCTCCTTATCGGATATATTTATTTTTTCACTGCTGGAACTGTCAATAATGTAGCTTCTAAGTAGCATTTCATCATACTTTTCATATAATGAATGATTGTTAAATATTTCAATTCCTACTTTGTTTTCTACAATGCATATTACTCCTATCTGGTTGTTTTCCATTTTGAAGTGCTTTAAATAGCTGTCAATATCATATTTGTTTTTTTCATAGCTGTCTCTAAGTGCTTTTGTTTTGGAGGAGGTGTTTTTATCAGTTTCCAAATCATCAATGGAATTCCAGACAACTTCCTGAAGGGGATTGTTCTTATTGTATGCTTTTTTTTCTTCTGGTATTTGAGTTAGCTATGTAATCTGAATACTGAAACTCTGATTTATATTCATTTCTTCCTTTTTCAGAACAGTTTACAGGTATTTCCATTTCACTTTTAGGAGGTATTATCATTGTTTGAGCAACAATTCTGTTCTGGAGAGATCCTGCAATTTCTTCACCGTCAAGTAAAATTAATGGAGATACTGAGTTATTTTTTAATTTTACCTTTTCCACATTTGTGCTGTCACATTCCCCAATCGTTACAAGCCCCATTTTCAGCCCTTTTTTTAAATCTAAAACATCAAAGGGAGTATCAGTATCACTTAAAATAGGAACTACTGTTATGTTTTCGTAATCCTGCCTTTTGGCCAAACTCAAATGTTTTAAATTCATTTTTAATCACCTATATAAAGTTCAAATCATTTTCAGGATCTTTTTTTAATTCATCTATTTCATCAGGAGTTAATATTTTAGCTATTCCAATATCTCTGTTGTAGAATTTGATTTGTGCATAATCTTCATCTAAAATTTTGTCATAAATTCTGCCGGCACTCATTGTTCCTCTGATTACCGTATTTGTACTGTTTGATACATATGCTACCTGTCCGGCGTGTCTCATTTCAACTTTAATGGCTTCATCATCATAGTTGTTGTCCTTTTCTTTTATTAATTTAAGAATTCCGTCTTTTTTAAAAGGCTTCACTCCAAAAAAGTGTCTCATACTTACTAAAGTGATATACATATCTTCTTTCATTTTATCTCTTCCTTGTGTATGTTAGTGCTCTGTTTTTAATATCCCGGAAATTTTCCTTTCTTATTAATTCACCATTTTTAAAGACTGTCTGCAGATAATCTTTTCTTTCATCAGATATTGGAACAGTTTTAAAGTGGCTGTTTTCCTTTACTAATTTTAATCTTCCGGTTTTTGATTTTTTGCTGCTGTCCAATGGGTTTTTAAAGATGTCATACCATGTTCCGTTTCTTAACTGTGCTGAACATTTAAATGCATTTCTTTGAGTGTCTCTGTTTACTGAAGAATGGAGTCCTCCGCCCATTCCAAATATGATGTTTTGTGCTGCCCAACCATTTGATTTCATTCCAAATAGAATATCTCTTATTTTATGATAGTTCAGACCGTCTCCCCACAGCAGTCCGATGTTTTTTGCAAAGATTTTATAGTCTTCTGTGGTTTTTACAGTTCCAAAACCTTCTCCAAGAATATTCAAACAGTCCAGTGTTGTTGAAACTGGTTCTCCACTGTCGGGTCTAAATACTACTTTATTTCCATCAGTTTTTTCTAAAAATTCATTAATTTTATCATTTAATTCATTGCCTTTTGTACTGGCTTGTTTTAAGAATTCTCTGTAGTTATAACTGTCAATTACCATAGATAATATTCCGTCTTTTGCATTATCAATTACATTAATTGCCTGTTTTACTTCACCTTCTTCTCCCAATGAAGTCATTACACTGTGTTCAGTTGCCTGTACTGACAGGCCGTATATATTATTGTCATTATAGTAGTTTTCAGGTATTGTTAATGCCGGAATTGTATCAGTTCCTTTAAAGCTTAGGAGATGTGCACTTCCGCACAGTTCTGCAGATTCTGTTGAGGTAGCTCCCCTATATCCAAAATCATGTAACATAAAGTCCAGGTTTTCTTTGCCTGATCCTGTTACATCTAAATAAAAGTTACAGAGTTTTCTTACCTCTGCTGACAATGTAGCTACTGTTGACGGATACCATACCTGCAATAATAATGATTCCAGGTAATTCGGTAACCAGTAGCACTGTTTATCTGTGTTTTCAACAGTCATTAAAACATTTCCCACTTCTACAGGTGTTCCCTCTTCTACGGCTTTTATTTCTATCGGCAATTTTCCATCAAGTTCATCAGCTATATACATCCATCCGTCATAGTTGAATATATCTTCACCAATGTGTGTGTTAATCAGACTGTTTGCCTGATTTACTTTTTCCGGAGTTACAACTTTTCCTTCCAAATACTTTTTTATTATGTACTGGAGGCCGTAAAATATTGTTTTGTTAAATTCTGATCCTACCCTGCTTTCCAAGTATGAATATAGTTTTTCAGTATTTTTTGGGTAAAATGCATGATGGGTAACTTTGTAACTGTCTGTCAGTAAACAGATATTGTTTTCAATCATTTTTAGTACCTCTTTTATAATATAATGTGTATATATTGTGAGTTTATACTATATAAATGTGTTTAATTAGTATTTAAAAAAAGTAAAAATGATGGTTTTTTTGATACGTGTTTGTCCCTTTTTAAGTAGGAGATATTATGCGGGGTGTGATGTTTAATTTCCAGTGTTTTTATCGTGTAAAAGGTGATATTTTTAATTTGAGAGCCAATACAATATATTTACAGTTTTAGGTTTCTTAATCTGTTATTATAAAAGAAATTAGCATGTATCAACTCATTTTCATAGATTAATGAGGTTCCTGATCCGTTATTTGTTTTGATGAAATAAGACTGACCTAAACCAACAGTATTTCTTTTATTAAAATATTTTTCATTTATATTGTCTAAAACAGCCTCAAAGTCAAAGTCATCTTTTATAAGTGAATTATTTCCAATATCATCAATAATATAACTTTTAAGAATCATATCACTGTACTGTTCATATAAACTATGATTAGCAAATACATCCAAACCTACTTTATTTTCTAACCTGGCTATTACACCAACCTGATTTTCATAAATCCCGAAGTGTTTCAAATAATCATCATTTGTTTTTTCTATTTTTTCATAATTATCCCTTAAAGCAGAGGTTTTGGAAAAACTGTTTCTTTTTACTTGAAGGTCTTCAATAGAATCCCATACTGCACCTTGTGAAGCTCTTATTGAATTGTCCATATTATATTCTGCTTTTCTGCATCGAGTTTCTGAATTTGCCATATAATTTGAATGTTTAAATTCAGATTTGTAATTCCACCTTCCCTGTTCAGAGCAATTAACTGGAATTGGTATGCTGGTATTCGGAGGAATTAACATACTTTGTCCAATAATTCTGTTCTGTTTTGCTCCAGCTACTTCTTCCCCATCTACTAAAAGTAATGGAGAGGTAGCATTATTTTTAACCATAATTGTTCCAACTGTACTTTGTTCACACTCAGATACTTCAACAAGACCCATTTTAAATCCTGTTGTTAAATCTAAAATATCTAATTTCAAAGGTGAATCATTTAAAATAGGAACTATAGTTATATTTCCACATTCTTGTTTTTTACCTAATAGCAATGTCATTTAAATCAATTTTTTAATATTTTTATAACAACTTATGTTATTACATAGTTATATTGTATTATTCTAGTATATAAATGTATCTAAAAAGTAACTAATTAGTTATAAATATGTATATTAATTTGATTCTTTTATATAGCTGGTAAAAAATTTAACCAACAGTATATAAAAGGTCGGTCAAAAAAATAACCAACTACTTAAAAAAGCTGATAAAAATGGAAATTGAAACACAATCGTATATTACAAATTTACTTAAGACAAACCCTAAAATAGTTGAAAATAATTTAAACTATAATGATAAAAAATTTAACAAAAAAAAGAATATTACCAACTTAAAGAACATATTGACATGTTTTTAGAAAAAGAAAGTGATGACCGATTTTTTATAATGCCTGGATTAAGAGGTGTTGGGAAAACAACAATCATATACCAGTTATTCAGTTATCTGCTTAATGAAAAACAAATTCCAAAAAACAGAATATTATATCTTAATTTAGAAAACCTAAAAGATGTTCCTAACTTTAATATTAAAGAATACCTTGATATTTTCCTAAAAGATGTAAATGAAGCATATCCAACGGTAAAAAATAAGGTATTCATATTTGTAGATGAATTACAATACTCAAAAAAATTGGGCATCTTTAGGTAAAATAATATTTGATGAAGATAAAAATGTTTTCATGATTTTTACAGGGTCAGATGCATTGAATTTAGAGTATAACAATTATTCTGCTAGAAGATCTCTTAAAAAAGAAATTTATCCTTTAAATTTTGCAGAATATCTTTATTTAAAATATGATATTAATTATCCTGATATGCTAAGTGAAACTTTTAGAGACATGATTTTTACAGGAAAAGTCGAAAAATCTCAAAAAATCGAAAATAGGATGTATAATCAAAATCTAATAAATTTAAACCAGAATTACTTAAAAGAATGGGAATATTATATACAATATGGATGTTTTCCATTTACTTTAAATAGAACAGAAAAATCAATTGTGCAATTGACTTTGGATATGAAAGACAGAATAATTGAAAAAGACCTTGATATAATAAGTTCTTTTACAACTCCAATACGTTTAGCCACATATAAATTAATAAATATTGTAGCAATGTCAAAACCTTCAGAGTTATCATCCAATAAGCTATAAGCTATATTAAATATTTCAAAAAGTTCCGTACAATCAATATTTCATGCACTGGAAAAAAACACATTTATTATTTCATGTTGAACCTTAGGGGTCCTGTGTAAAAAGACAGAGAAAATCCGGGGAATATTACTTCTTAACTAGTCAAATAAAAGCAGGTATCCATATAAAAAACGGATTAGCTACACAAAATCCAAAAGAATACATTGCAAACCTTTTCTGAAAATCTTGTTGCAGCTAGTTTATTTAAACTGCAACAGAACAGAGATTTTGGAATATTTTATGACCCTGAAAAAGGTGGAGTAGATTTTCTGTTAAATACTATAATGGGAGATATAATTCCTATAGGGGTTGGAATTGGTGCTAAAAATACAAAACAAGTTAAAAAAGCTATTTCAAGATACAACTCAGATTATGGAATTATAGTTTCAAATAGAAGCAGCAGAATTCAAAAAGAAGATAATATAATAAGTATTCCCATTTCTACATTTTCATTTATGTAGTTTCATATGTAAGAAAAGGTTCTTAATGGAATATAAATAATATTATTTTCCTTTTTTATGCTAAATGTTCTATTAGATATTAAAATACCATAATCAGAATTATAATTATTAATTGCTTTTGTTAATTGACTTTTAGTTTTTTTACCTACACCCACTTCAATTGGAATTATTTTATCAATATTTCTTACTAAAAAATCAACACCTGACTTTTTAGGATCATAAAATAAACCTATAAAATTATGACGTAACAATTTTAGTTTATATAATGATGATGCAACTAAAGTTTCAGCTAATGTGGCTAAACATTTTTTATTATTTAAATTATATCTTCCAATTTCAAAATTAATTGATGCTTTAATGGATGGAGCTAAAAAGAAATACTCCCATGGTTTTTTAATAATTTTACTTCCAGTACCATAAGCAGTTATGGGAAATAATAATTGTGTTTTTTCTAAAACATTTAAGATATTATTAATTGTATTTGGAGAAACACCTAACATTTGAGCTAATTTAACATTTGAAGTTCCACCAGGTTTTTGCATAGCAATATATGTAACAATTCGTGATATAGTATCATTAGTAGAAGTATTAAATGTTTTTAAAGAAGAAATATCTTTTTCAATTATTCTATTTATATTATTTATAGTTTTTTCATGAATTTGAAAATCTTGCATTTTTAAAGAAAATGGGAATGAATGTTGTGTTAAAAACTTTTTGAATTCAATATCTGGATCATTATCTAAGTTAATCATACTTTCTTGGATTTTTCTTTCATTAGTTATAGCTAAATCAACATTTCCATTTAGTATTAAATCTTGCAATGCAAAAGACATCTCCTTTGGAAAATGTATGTTCTGTTTTAAAAAAAGATATTCTGGAAATGTACATGGAAATATTGGTTCTTTTTCCATTCTTCTAATTGCATCAGCATGAATTTGTAATTCAATAGCAGATGAACCAGTAAAAATCATAAAAATATTATTGTTATTATCATATACTATTTTACCAGTTAATGTCCAATTTTTATCAAAATGAACTTCATCAATTAATAAGAATATTGGTTTATTTAATTCCACCATTGTTGTTTGATGTATGTTTTCAATAAAATTAGTTATTACATCCAATATATTAACATCATAAAAACTTTTCAACTCACTTACATCAAAATAAAGAATATCTGAATTAGGAACATCATTTTTAATTAAATATTCATACAATTGCAATAAAATTGTTGTTTTACCTACTCCTCTAAGACCAGGCATTACAATAAATCTATTTTGATTATTGCCATTTAAAAAGTTGTCAATGTATTCTTTTATTCTGAAATAATCAGTACGATGATTTAATTTTTTATTATTTGATGATAATTTAGAAGATATAATTTTAGGCATTAATCTTTGTTTAGCTAAAATATATTGCATTAATTCTTCTTCTAATTTCATAGTTTTACCTCCCAATTTTTATAGTCCATTATATTTTCATACTATTTTTTATATAACTATTTATATACTCTTATACTATTTATAGTATAAGACTTTATATACTCCTATACTATTTTTCGTATAAGCTTTTATATACTCTTATACTATTTTTCGTATAAGTCTTTATATACTCTTATACTATTTTTCGTATAATATACAAAAATGAAAAAAATAAAATAGCTATTTTTGAGCTATTTTATATTTAATCAACTGTTTCAATCCATTTGCATCACAATTTTCAGGTTCTAATTCCAATGCATAATTACAATATTTTAAAGCTTCTTCATATTTATTTAATATTAACAATGATGCTGATTTAAAAAATAAAACATTAAAATTATCAGTTACTTCCAGGATTTTATCATAACACTCAATAGCTTCATTGTAAATTTTTAGTTTGTATAATGTGGTGGCTTTTGCATATATTATTACCAAATCATTCGGTTCTAATTCTAAGAGTTTATCACAGGTTTTCAATGCTTCTGTATATTTGGTGAGCTCAAACTGGGCTGAGAATTTAATAGCTAATGCGTTAAAATTGTTTTTGTCTTTTTTTAATATTTTATTGCATTCGGTTATTGTTTCATCGTATTTTCCGCATTCATACAACTCTGCAAGTTTAAGGTTAACATTTAATTTTTCTTCATATATGTTTATCAAGCTGATGTTGTCAAATGATTTTAAATAATGTATACAAATTGTTTTCCCGATTATGGCCAGATTGTTGGTAGGATTTATATTTAACACATATTCAAAACAGTCAAGGGCTTTATAATAATCCTTTTTGTTTAATAATTTATTTGCTTCAATTAATGCAGATATTATTACATCCATATCCATCACACCTATTTAATTATTAAACAAAGAAATATTAAATCTTATTGTTGGATTTAAAGACAATTTTTCAGTTTCGAGTCAATATTTCACCATTATTACAATTAAGTGCTCTATACAATGCCTTTGGAGCTTCAGTAAGATCACCTAACAGATAAACTGCATTCATCATCAGAATTGCAGCTTCCTCATTATCCTTATCAGCATCCAAAACATCATAGCAAAGATTTAAACATTCTCTATACTCCATGGAATAAAATCTGTTGATTGCTTTTTTAAGGGAACCTTCAGCTTTATCATTGGCTATTTCCAAATCAAAAATTAAATCCTGAACTTCCTTTGCTTCAATTAACCTGTCCAATTCAATTAAAGCACAAAATTTATTTTTCCACAGAGGTATATTTGTTTTATCAATTTCCAGTCCTTCATCAGCACACACCAGCACTTCCTCATATTTTTTCAGTTCCATCAGACATTCGGATTTTGATATTAAAGTTATAATATTTGTTTTGTCTTTTTTTAAAGATTTATTTAATGTTTCAAGAGCTTTAGGGAATTTTTCAAGTTTCATAAACATGCAGGCCTTAGCATTTATTGTAACGCTGTCTGCATCATCACTGATTTTATCCAAATATTCAATGGATTCATCTCTTCTGTCAAGATTGTATAAAAATGTAGCTATTGCAATAAGAACAGTACTGTCATCAGGATTATATTTCAAGTCATTAAAGCACTGTTCCAATTCACTTTCATAAATCTCATCCGGAATGACTTCATCAGTTTGATCCTTTGGCATATAGACTGCAAATTTATTGACTGCATTTAAATTTGAAATTATGTTATTTACTTCTTCTGCTTCGTTTTTACGGTTTAATTTTTTAAGGGCTGCCTTTTTATTTGTTAGAACATCCAGATTGTTGCCGAAAACTTCCAGATATTCATCAGCTGTTTTAACCACATCTTCAAACTTTCCTAAAAAAAATAAACAGTCAACCTTTAAATCCAGAACGCTTCTGTTATAATCAGCGTCAAGAATTTCATTAAACAGCTCTAAAGCTTCATTATAGTAGTTCAAATCCATATAAACAATGGCGGTTATTTCTTTTAATTCCATATTCTCATTATCTGGAGCATTTTTTAATAATTCAAGTGATTTTTCTTTTTCATCAATAAAATAAAACATTGATGCAACAATGATTCTCAGCCTTTCATCATCAGGAGATTTTTTTAAAAGACTGCACCATCCGGGAATCTGCTTTTTTAACTCTTCGGTGTCAATATCTCCTTTTTCGACTTTCTTTATTTGAAATTCCATATTTCTAACCTCAGATATTGCAATTCAAACCTAATCTTAAAAGCTTTTCTTTAACTTTCAAAGCTTCTTTTGTGTTGTTAAGTTCTACCAATGAACAGAATTTATTTATTAAAATGGACTGGTGGTTTTTATCAATTTTCAAAGCCACATCTGCAGTATCTACAACTTCCTTAAATCGTTTTAACTTAAAAAGGCATTCTGTTTTATAGTAAAGGGCACTGACATTTCCGCAGTCTAACTTTAAAACTTCATTTAACAAATCAAGAGCCCGCTTATAGTTTGACATTCCCATTAAAATAACTGCTTTCAGCTCTATAATGGAAGCATTTCTAATGTTTTTGATTTGATTTAAGCACTCAAGGGATTCATTCAGTTTGCCTATCTTGTATAATAATACGGATTTTCCTACAATTGTAGCTTCATCATCAGGATTTTCCTTCAGATCTTCATCAAATTTCAAAATTGCATTTTCAATATCTTCTTTCTTTTCCAAATTTTTACCATTAATTCTAATATTCAGATAAGAGTTCATATCTAAAACACCTCTACTTTAATCTTGGTAATAAGAAATATAAAAGCTTATTGTAAGATTTAAAGACAATTTAACAAGTAAAAAACAATTTAACAAGGTATAATCAATATTTATCTTATGTTAAATAAAAATATTTATTTTGCTTTTAAATATTGATTTAAGGCTTAAAAATTGTTATTTTTTACAACAAAGCATTTAAATACCATACAGTTTCTAACAATAGCTATGAAAATTAACTGAAGTGATAATATGTCGAATCATGAAGAAGACAAATTATTTAAGTATGCTACAAAAGAAGACGGATTCAGTTTTATAAATTTGATTGAAGAAATAAACTGGGATATAAGAAAATATGACTTTAAATCTGAAAATTTAACATTCAATCCAACAGAATTAATAGAACTGGATCCTGCAGTTTATAAATCAGATATGATAATGGAACTGGACAGTATAATAGTAATAACTGAATTTCAATCAACAGTAGTAAAAAAATTCGATGAAAAAAGATACAGATTATATACAGCAATTGTTGATTATGCAAAGCAAAACAACAAGCCAATACTTTTAATAGTATTCAGCACAGCTGAAAAAACAAAAATTAAACAATATAAATTGAATAAAGACTGTGTATTTACAATTCCGATAATATCTTTAAAAGATTTTGACGGTGATGAAATTATAAATAATATTGAAAATAAAATAAAAAACAATACAAAAATAACCCGACGGGAATTAATATATCTGTCACTAGCTCCGTTTATGAGTTCAATAAAAACCCTTGATGAACAAATAGAAAAAACCGTGCAAACTAGATAAAATACGAAATTCTGCAAAGAGTGCTAAGAATTTTGCTTTTGGAATTGAATTTCTAATTGTAGATAAATTCATAAAAGAAACATCAAGAAGAAAAAGATTAAGAAATATACTGGGGGATAATATGAGATTAATGGAAGAATACGGACAGGAAAGATATGATGAAGGATATGAAAAAGGAATTAAAAAAGGAGTTAAAAAAGGAATTAAAAAGGGGTATGCTGAAGGAGCCAATAATGAAAAATGGAAAATAGCAAGGTCATTATTGGCCAGAAATGTGCCTCCTGAAGACATAGCTGTTTCAACAAAATTAACTATAGATGAAATAAAACAGCTGCACAGATAATGAAACAAAAGATTTTATTTCCAATAGCTAAATTTAAAAAAACAAATGGATTAATCAGTGATTAAAAATGGATGACATATACTGCTCAAAATGTGGAGAGAAAAACTCCATCAGTGAAGATTATTGCATTGAATGTGGAAGCATACTTAGAAAACTTGATAAATACGAAAGTGGAGACAGAATAACCTCATTTGAAGATATGTTTACACAAAAACACAAAGAGCAATTAAATGAAACACCATTAACCAATGAGATTTATGAACTTATATTAAACAATATATATGAAACAGGCAGAAAATCCCTTAAAAAACAGGGAACAACTGCTCTGGAAAAAGTGGAAGATGTTGTTGAGGCATATGCAAAGTGGTCATACAAATCCAAAGGCGGAGAACTTGGATTTTACACTGCAAATACAATAAAATTAGATGACCGACTAAATGACTCTGTACAGATAGCTACATTAATCCATGAACTGGCACATCACCTGCTTGCTGAAATTCATGAACAGATACTGATGTACTTCTGGGAAGTTGAAAAAACCTATGAACTTGAAGTATTCGTCCAGTACATCTTATCTTCAGGAACAGTGCACCTGATGAATGAATACTGTGCCCATACAGTTGAGGGCAGATTTATTCCACATGGATATCAGAATTACGGATCATTCAATTCAATACTTGAAGATTTAAAAGATGAACTTGACAAGGAAACAGCTTTCATTTCACTGGTTTTGGGAAATACTCTGGCTGAAGACATAATCCATTTATTGGAACACTTTATTGATGATGATTTGAGAGGTGAAATAAAACAGCAGTACAACAGCGACAGGCTGCCACCTAGCTATTCTCAGATAGGTATGGAAACTACAGACATAATGGATGAAAACAGCAGAAACGAGCTGATTATGGGACCGATTGTAGGTTCATTTGATGCAGCTATGAAAAATCCGGATTTCAAAAATGTGCTGGATAACTTTTTAGAAACTTTCAAATCATATAATCAGTAAATACTATTTAAATCTTTACCGTCAAATGCTAAAATTAATTTCTTAAATACATCGGCTTTTGCAAGTGTGTAGGAAGGTATTTTGACTTCATCCCATGCTTCATTAAATATTTCCTGAAGCTCGTTTAATTCTAATTTCAGACTGGCTATCAAATCATTTCGGGATTTATTAAATTTCAAATCAAAAGAAGGGTTGCAATAATCACTGTAATAGTCATGAATCCAATTATTTGCTTCCAGTATGAAATATTGGAAATGAAGCTTAAGCAGCTTTAAATCACTGATATTGTTAACGGACACATTAATAAGATTTCCCAAATCTGTCCTGTATTGGTGCCATTGCTTATTATTTACATCTTCATTGATTAAATCAGCATAATAGCTATACAAAACATCATAAATGGAATCAGTTATTTTAGCTTTTTTAAATAATGATTCATATTTTTCCAAGGAAATGGATGTGCTTAAATCGTTTTTGTCATAATAGACCAAATATTTGTTTTCTTCCAAAAACTTTTCAGCTTCAGGTGTCAGAACAAAAGTTCTGTTTTCAAATTCTCTGCTGATTTCTTCATCAGATAAATTTTGAGATATTCTTTCAATTAATTCATCTTTTTTACCTGAAACTTTCAAATCATACTTTTTTAAAACCTTTTTAATATCTGAAATAGTATAATTGGAAATACTGTAAACAGGATCACCTAATGTGAAATAATTATCTTTAACAGCCTGTTTTTTTAATTTAAACCCGTTAATATTATTAAATACTGGAAACTCAACTTTCCCAGGATTTTCATTGACATATCTTAAAAAACAAACATAAGCATATTTAAAATTAAGGGGATATTTCTCATATAATTTGGCACAATATATCTCATTTAAGTTCAAATCATCATCTTTCGGTGCTTTAATAGCTATTGATTGCATATTTTTAGCACCACATTTATAGCAAAATTTATCTGTTAAAAAAAGGCTGCTTTGACAATTCGGACAAAAAGTTATATTGTCTTTCAGATTTAAAAGGAAAATAAGTTCTTTTTTAGCTATTAATTCTTTAGAGGGTACAACATATTTTGTAATTTCTGGAGCTAACTGTTTTAAAAGATAATTTAATCTAATTGGAATAGCTTCCAAACAACATTCACCAGTAGTTATTTCATGTTTAATCTGATTAATAACAATATTAGCTTCTTTAACTGTTAAATTTAAGGAATTTAAATTATCCATAAATTCCTGGGAAAAATAATCTCCGCCAGTAAGCTCTCTTAATTTATTTTCTTCAGGTGTGTACTCAGAAGTCATTAAAATCAATTAGGTTATTAAATATTTAGAAAAGATATCCTTTGTATACAAGAAATATGAAAACAGCTATTAATATTCCAAGGTTTATATAAGTACTTGTGTCTTTAATCTTCTTTTTTACTAAAATAGCACAATATAAGATAATAGTTATAATATAAATTATTCCAATAATTAACTTAAACATGTTTTCTCCTTAAAATGATTTTAGTATTTGAAAATATTTAAGTGTATTTACCTTCTTCTATATGTGGCAGCTATAAAACAGCCAGCTATCGGAGGTATAAAACACATCAATAAATAATATATATTTTGCATTGTGATAATAAATAAAATACCTGGAATTACAGCAACTAAAATACTATTAAGAAATGCATTGTCTGATTTAAATTCAAAAAGAAACCCCGCTGCAAATAAACAAAGAACTAATACAAGCCTACTTGCGAAAAGTATTGCAATTAAAAGGAAGATAAATCCTAAAATAATGGGATAAAGATTAGTTTTATTAAAACTTAACAAATCATCATTATCAGATTTACCATTTATTTTTGCACCGCATTTTTGGCAAAATTTATCTTTTATACTAGTTTCAAAACCGCACTCTGGACAGTAATGTTTATTTTCTTTTGAAGTATGATTAAGTTTAAGTCCGCATTCAGAACAAAAATCATCTCCACTAACTTCATTTCCACATTTTGGACATCTTATCATATTTTGCCTCATGGGTTTAAGCTAAAAATTCACATGAACTTATTGAAAAACATTATATCTTCAACACTTTCACCATTTGTTATTTTTTTAATTGATTTATATGAATCATAAATTGAATATATATGCAAAGTTAAACATGCTAAAATACCTAATAATAATACAATCACAGCTAACATATACCATAGATATCCCAATAGTAGTGTAAATATAGCTACTAATACTACAAGAACTATTTGAGATATTAAAAAGGATATGCCTCTTTTAAATAATCCCAAATAAATATGTCCCGCACCGGTAGTGTATATAGATATTAAAAATGCAGTTCCAGGATTAAAAGTAGCAACAAGATTATTGCCTACCTGATTAGTTGCCTTTAATTCATAAGTTCCGCAATTAGAACAAAATTTATCTTCACTGGCCATTTCACTTCCACAGTTAGCACAAAATTTCTTTTCCTGCTTTTCATTATTATTTATAACCTTTTCTTTTTTATTCTTTTTTTGAGAAGGAATTTTAGATCCGCAATTTTCACAAAAAATTGCATTTCCAATTTCTTCACCACAAACTTGACATTTAACCATTTGACATCCCTCTTTTACTTATTTAGAAATATTAGTTCATTTTTAAGCTTTTTAAACTCTTCAGGAGTTATTATCTCATTTTTTAATAGTTTTTGGTATTCTTTTAATAATTGAGTTTTACTTTGTTGGAAATTTTGATTTTCAATAATAACATTAGCAACTTGATTCTTTGAAACTTCAAATAAATCAACTAATTTTTGACCAAATTCATAACTAGGAAGTCTAATTTCATAATAAGTATTATCAACTAATTTGATTAATAATCTATCAAACATATCCTTACTATCATTATTTGCAATTAAATCTTTAAATTTCATAGCTTTAAAATGTTGAATTTCATTTTTAATTGATTTTTTAATATCATGAGATGATGTCCATACTCTTTTAGTAATATCTTCAAATTTACTTTCATCATCAAGACTTTTAGTTACTCTCATTGATACAATGTTGTCAAAATACAATGTTCTATCTAAGTAGACCTTATTCATTCCAGCATTTGTTTTTTTAAAGTCTCTATTATCAATTTCCATAAAAACAAATTTTTTATCTTTTATTATAAAAAATCCATCAATAGTAATTTTATTTCCTTTAGAATTAGCAATCTGATTACCAATTGAGTCATAATGAGTTTTATTTCCTTTAAAATTAGCAATCTGATTACCAATTAAATCATGATTTAAAACTTTATTATATACATGATTTGTTAATAAATCACTTTCAATATTAACTACTGATGATAGTTTAGATGCATGATTTTTAAGTGAATTTAACTTAGAAACACCATCTAAAACCGTGCTAATTTTACTATTATCTTTTTCTAGTTTATTAAATCGAACAACACTTGTTAAAAAGTAATCTTCATCTCCAATTCCAAATTCTTCTGCAAGTTTATCATATCTCTCAACAATTTCATCTCTTTTTTTGTCCGATTCACTTTTAGAAGAGTTTAAATTAGACCCGCAATTACTGCAAAATTCATTCATTATGTTGTTTTCAGCACTGCATTTTTGACAAAAATTAGTATCATTAGATACATCTACTTTTTCACCACATTGAAAACAAAAAGTGGAATCTATAATTTCAGCACCACAATTGTTACATTTATTCATACTGCACCTGACTAATTTTTATCAGAATACCATTAATTTTATAATTTCTATTTAATTAAATAAAGTTTCTTGTTTAAGTTTATCATATTCTTCCTGAGTAATTGCACCACTATTTAATAATTCTTGATATTCACTTAAAAGTTGAGCTTTATTTGGTTGAGAATTTTGATTTTCAATAATGACTTTTTGTGGTTGGCCTTTTAAACTTTCAAATAAATCAACTAATTTTTGACCAAAATCATAACTAGGAAGTCTAATTTCATAAGAAGTATTATCGACTAATTTAATTAATAATCTATCAAACATATCTGCACTGTCATTGTTTATAATTAAGTCTTTAAATCGTATTGCTTTTAAACTTTGAATATCATTTTGAATAGATCTTTTAATATCATGTGGAGAAGTCCAAGCTCTTTTAGTAATATCTTCGTACTTACTTTCATCACCAAGACTTTTAGTTACTCTCATTGAGACAATTTTATCAAAATAAAAATTATTTATTCCTGCATTAACTTTTTTAAAATCCCTATTATCAATTTCCATAAAAACAAATTTATCTTCTTTTATTAAGAAAAATCCATCAATGATGGTTTCATTTCCTAAATATAATCCAGGATTATATCCTAAAACAGCATTAATTTTTTTATGTTTAGTAGTACCTGGTTCTAAGAAATTATATCTTTTAACACTTGTTAAAAAGTAATCTTCATTTTTAATTCCAAATTCTTCTGCAAGTTTATCATATCTTTCAATTATTTCATCTCTTCTAGCATTCCATTCTCTTTGTTTTTCAGATATTGATGCTCCATTTTCTATTTTGTGTCCACAGTTTCTACAAAAATTAGTATTTTTATCATTAGCAATGCCACATTTTGGGCACATATTTTTATCGGTCTGAGGTGAAGATACTTTTTCACCACATTGGAAACAAAAAGCAGAATCTGTAACTTCAGCACCACAATTACTGCATTTAACCATAATATCACTTCATTATTGTGAATCAAGAGCTTTTTTAAGTTTATTACCCCAATCTTTTTCTTCAATATCCTTAACCGTATGCTGCAAATTATTAGAAACATCTGCAATAGATTCATTAAGAGAATTGATTTTGGTATCCATAATATCCAATTCTAGTTTCATAAATCCTTTTTCAATATCAGAATAAATTTTAGAGTTTTCTTCAGAAATTAACTCAATATTATCTCCATCAGTTAACATGTCCATTAATCTTAAAAATACATGTTCTTGATGTTGTTTTTCATATTCTTTTATTGTGTACTCACTATAAACTTTTTCTAACAGCATTTTGATAACATTTATAAAATCTTCTTTATCATTATTTTCATTAATATTATTTGGAGTTAAACTAGTTTTTAATAAAAATACAGAATCAATATGTTCATCATCTTTTAAAACTAATGAATAACCCTTATTTTCAACAAAAACTAATGCTATTGATTTATTATCATAGATATTAGTTTCAACTTTCTTAAATTCTTTTGGAATTGATAAATAATCTAAATTACGAACTAACATTTGAAATACCTTATAATTTAATTAATTATATTTTATTAATATGTAGTATATTAATGTTGTTATTAAAAATGGATATTAATTAATATTTTATTAATAACATAATAGTTAAATATTTATTTTAAGCTAATAATAAGCTTATTATATGTTTCCAATAATATATATAAAGTTATAACCTCATTATTAATTAAATAATACATATGAACAAAAAAGAACTTTATTCAGCTATTGGATTTATAAAAATATCAAAAACACGTCAAAAAATATTAAAATGTCTTGAAAATAATTATATGTTGCCTTCTGAAATTGCACTAAAAACAGATTTAGGAACTACACAAGTATCTAATGCACTTTCAGACTTAAAAAACAAAAGATTAGTTGAATGTATTAATGAAGAAGACAAAAAAGGAAGAATATATGAAATAACTAAACTTGGATTGGAAGTTTTAAACCAAATAAAAAAATTATAATCTATGTTTTAAATCATTAATTTTAGTTAAAACTTCTTCATCATGAGTTAAGTTATATAAAACACCATAAAAATACAAGGACTGATTTAAAAGATTTTTCTTTTCAAAATCCAAAGCTAAAAACATTGATATTTCCAAAATATCATCATTAATATTTGCCGGAATATTTTCATTATTTAAAACTTTTTTAATGTCTGTTTCATCAATATGCAGATAGCTGTTTATTAATTGCAGCTCTATTTGTGCCCTCGGATGATTTTCATAGTTTAAACTTTGTTCATATAATGCCTTTGATATGTTACACTTCTTATTTTCATAGTAGCAGTATCCCAAATCCCTATACGCTTTAGCTATTTCTCTTGGATCATAGCTAAACTTTAAAATTTCAACTGCTGTTTTCTTCAAATTATTCAAATCATAATTTCCGTCATATAATGCAGATAATGTAGATAAAATCTCACCAGAAACAGGATTATAGGATAGAGCTTTTTTAAGTGCACTTTCAGCCCTGTCAAATTCAGATAAATTCATAAGTACAACACCATACAAGTAAAACACTCTTGGATATTCATCACCAAATGGAATTACTTTCATTTGTTTTGGTGTTTTAAAATATTTCCGGAATAACTTCTCTTCCAAAGGATTGTTAAAGTAGAAATAATCAAATTGAGGATCTTCCCTAAATTTAAATGGTAAAATTTCCATGTAATCTTCAAGCTCTTTTAGGGCTGTTTCAAAATCCCCATAATTCAGATAACTGTAAACTGATTTTATGAATTCGTCAACTGGTATATCCTGAATAACAGCTTTTTTATACGCATTTTGTTCTTCATCACTCATCAAATCCCAAAGCAATCTGCCAAGTTCCAAATGGATTTCCTTTAGATTATGCATCTTAAATTGCTTAATCAAATAAGCTTTATCTTTATCTGCATTTCCAGTTAAATTGGATTTAATTTCAGCTATTATATCATCATAAGTCATGTTTTATCATTTTTTAATTGGATTTTTTGTCATTAAAATCAGCTAGTTTTTTTCTATTAATTTTGATTCATTTTCTGCAGACATTCTACTTTCCTTCTGGAAATTGTCTTTCATGTTCAGCTATTTGCTTAAGTTCATCTTCTCTGATTTGTCTTTCATGTTCAGCTATTTGCTTAAGTTCGTCTTCTCTGATTTGTCTTTCATGTTCAGCTATTTGCTTTTGATAATATTCTTCTTCCCCATAATCATCCATTTCTGATTTAAAATCTAATCCATAAATTTCTGATTCCATTTCAAAAGTTAAATTATCTTCAAAGTCATATTCTTCCATAAATGAACATTCATCATAATCAGAATTGCTGGATTCATCCATATAATAACCATGTTCAAAACAGCTCATAGGACCTTCAATAGAATCTTCTTTTCTGAACTGTTCCTGTTGATACTCTTTATATTCTAAATCAGAATCAATACAATCTGAATAATCATCCCATTTATCATATTCCTGTTCTAAATCAAAAGGTTCTTCAATTTTATCCATATATTGTTCTTCTATTAGATAATCATCATAGGAATCATATTCACAATAGCTATCCCTCACTTGATTCATAAAATTTTCATGATCTTGTATTTCCAAATCAATAAGGTTAGCCATTTCCATCTGTTCCACATCTTCATCAGATATTTCATGATTTTCAGGTGCCTGTGTAGCTACAAATTTCTTAAATTGTATTTCAGAATCAAGAGACTCATCATAAATTATTTTTTTAGACATTATTTTATCCACCATATGTTAAAAATATGTGAGAAACTTGAGAGATGATAATTAAAGTTATAACGGTTAATAAAAACCATTTCATCCATTCTCCAAGTTTATTTAATTCATCAGTAAAGTACCTGCTTTTATTATTGAATTTTTTCATTTTATTAAACATTCCTTTTATAATATCAAGTTTTTTATTTACAAATTTATAAAAAATTCATGTTTCTTTTGATTTAAAAATAGTTTTTTTCCTGATAATTATTAATTTATAAAATATAATATATAAACTTGTGTATATAATGATTTAAAAAAAGTTAAAAAATAGTAATAATTTTATAAAAATTTAATATAGTATAAATATGTGATACACATGACTCCAACAGCTATGATAATAATGCATGCTCCGTGTTTATGGACGTTTTCATTTTTCTGAGTTAATAAGTAAATGCCTGCAACAACAGCTGCTAAAGGAACTAAAAAAGAAAAGATATATCCTATTACAGTAGCAACACTATGGCTGTCATTTGCAGCTTCATCTAAATATCTGTCGCATTTTGGGCATCGGGTGGCTCCCTTGGGAATTGCTGAACCGCAATGCTTGCAGTATTCATTGTTTAAATTTATGTGGTCAGCAGGAAGTTTGGCTCCGCATTTTTGGCAAAACTTCATATTGTTTTTTATTTCGCTGCCGCATTTTGGACAATATTTCATAGTTTATTCATCTGATTTTATTTCCGCATTCAGGACAGAATTTGGAATCTTCGCTTACTTTAGTTCCGCAATTAGAACAGCTTTTAAGGTTATCTTCTTTTTTAGAGTTATCTTCTTTAACTTCTTTTTTTAGGGAAATGTCTTTTTTAGAGTTATCTTCTTTAACTTCTTCTTTTTTAGAGTCATTTTCTAATTTATGACCGCATTCCTGACAGAATGCACCTTCCTCATCTAATTTTGCACCGCATTCAGGACAATGTATAAAACTGAACTTATGGCCGCATTCAGGACAGAATATATTTTCGGCATTGACTTCAACACCGCATTCAGGACAGATAACTGTAGGCAATTTTCCCAAATTCAGGTTAATTGACCCTAAAGGATTAATTTCCAGATAAGTGTCACGGATGTAGTTAACAACAACAGCTGCAATAATACAGATTCCTATAAACTGATAAGTCAGCAGTGAAGAATTCATAGCTATTTTCAATGCACTTGTAAATATTAAATGTATGCTTACATATGAACCAAAGAATGCAAAAACAGCATTTGTTATAATTAAATCCAGTTCATTTTCAAAAATGTCCAATTTTATAAACAGGAAACCGTAGAGTGCTCCTAAAATTATAAAACCGGCATACATTTCAATTCCGTTTATTGAATACATTACAGAATATAAAATGCCAGTTATAATAAATCCTATAATTAATGCTATAACTCCATTTTTAACAATATTTCCTATATATTCATCTTGATTCAATAAAACACCTCATTTATAATTTTTAATTAAACTAGTATTTAAAATATGTATAAAACAGAAATACTTTTCAGACACTCTTAGGAAAGCTATTTTTAAATGTTAATAAAAAATATATATTATGGATTTTTGTAGTGAATGCGGATCAATGATACTAAATGGCAGCAAATGCCCGATGTGCGGCTGTATAAAAACTGCTGAAACTAAGGAAGTTAAAAAAACACCACAGCCAGAAAAGAAAATAAAAACAAATAAAAAGCCAGTTATTGAAACATTCACTAAATATATTAAAACAGAACCTGAAAAAATAGCCAGCAAAAACGGCAAGTACTTGAAAAAAGACTACAAAAGTATTGATGATTTGGATGATAAAACCAGACAGGAGCTGCTGGCTAATGATAAGTTTTTTAAAACAGTAAACAGCAAACCTTTAGACACACAGCAAAAAATAGCCTGTGTTTTAGATTCCAAAAATGTTCAAATCATTGCAGGAGCAGGAACAGGAAAAACATTTACTTTAATTGCAAAAATAAAATATCTGATAGCTAAAAAGCATGTCAGACCTGAAGATATTTTGTGTCTGTCATTTTCAAATACTTCTGTCAGGGATTTAAAAGGAAAGCTTCCGGAAAATGTTGAGGTAAGGACATTTCACAGTCTGGGAAGATCAGTCATTAAACAGCACCATAAAGTGTCAGTTATTGAAAACAATGAAATGTTGGCTATAATAAATGATTATCTGGCCAATGCAAATACTGATACATTAAAAGATATTCTTGAATTTTGCGATTCATATTTTTTAAACATTGAAAGCTACATCATTAGAAGAAATGACAGAAAAGAGTTATTGAATGAATTGAAAGAAGCATTTACAAAAGTAGCATTTAAACCCCTGCTTGCAGATTTTATAAATTTATTTAAGGGCAACAATTTTACAAAAGATTATTTCAGCTATTTCAGAAGCAGTAACGATGACAAGGACCATGACATCTTCCTAAAAATCGCTGAAGATTTCTACAGTTACTATCAGGAATACTTGGATATGCACCAGCAGATTGATTTTAATGACATGATAAATGAATCAAGCAAGCTGATTAAAAAATACGGGCTGAAAAAACATTACAGATACATACTGGTTGATGAATATCAGGATACCACATATACCAATTATAATCTGATTAAAAGCCTGCAGGATAAAACAGATGCACATCTGACAGTTGTAGGTGATGACTGGCAGTCAATATACGGATTTAGAGGAACAAACATTGAATTTTTCTCACATTTTGAAGAGTATTTTGAAAATCCTCAAAGAATATTCATTGAAAAAACATACAGGAACCCTCAGGAGCTGATTGACATAGCCGGCAGCTTCATTATGAAAAACCCCAAACAAATTAGGAAATCTCTTAAGTCTCCTAAAAATCTGAAAAAACCTGTTAAAATAATCTATCCTCAAAAAAATCCTATAGAAAAAAGAGAAATGATTTACAGTCTTATAAAAGATCTCTCTAAAAAATCCGAAGATGTATTAATCTTAGGCAGAACAAACAACAACATCAACCAGTTTATAAAACACAGAAATCTGGTTAAAAAAGGCAATCTGAAAAAAGACAAATTCTTACGAATTTTAGACAAAACAGACAAATCAATGAATAATGTTTACTACAGAACCCTGCATTCATCTAAAGGTCTGGAAGCAGATAATGTGATTATAATCAATATGGTTGATGACTATTTAGGTTTTCCATCAAAATTAAAAACCCACAGTGTTTTGAATTATGTAAATACCAAAAATTATGATTACAAATATTCAGAAGAACGCAGATTATTCTATGTAGGTTTAACCCGCTCTAAAAATAATGTTTACTTAATAAGTGATAAAAATAACCCTTCAGAATTCATTGAAGAGCTGATAGATGACAGCTTGGAAAATTTAGAAATAATTGAGTATAACTGATTCTGTTTTAAAAACAACAAAAGGTATTGAAAAGCCACATAACAAACCTGTAACAAATCTTAAAGTGTTATTGCTTGTTCTTAAACCGTAATACTGTGTAGTTCCGTCAATAATTAATGGAATAAATCCTAAAACAAAAATTAAATTAGGTTGGGTTAAACTAGCTAAAACAAACCCTGCAGCCGCACCTATAACAATTCCCGTACATCTGCTGCAAACTGGAAACTGCTTTTCTTTGTAGAAAAATGACCTTTCAGGTTTCTGATGACATAAATATTTGCAGATATTCATTATGCGGTCATAAATCAAAATATCAATCCTATAATATACAATATAATTACAATAACTACAATTAAACCACAGCATCCCCAGCAGTCACTGTCACTTGAGCTGCTGCTGTTTGTTTTGGATGCTGATGATGCATATGTTGAAGATGAATTTGGATTTGATCCGCAGTAGGGACAAATTCTTAAATTGCTGTCTATCATATTATTGCAGCTGCGGCACCGTGTTTTTGGAATATCTTCTGAAATTACAGTAGCTTTTTTAACTTCTGAATCAACCAATTTAAAACCGCATTTTCTGCAAAATTTTTCATTATCTGATAATACTTCAGCTCCACAGTTAGGACAATTCATTTTAAAAACCTCATTGTATTTAAATTATGTTTATCTTAGGTAATAAACTTTAAGGATTACAAACCTGACATGGAATCCTTCCATCTGCTACAGCAGCATCTCTGGAATTATAAGTAATCTTGTTTTTAGGATTTATCTTTTGAGCCCATTCACACTCAGGCAAATGAAACTTGTCAGACTTTTGAGAACAGACATAAGTAACATTGGCACTTGCAGGAGCAGGATTTACATCTTCAGCAACATCATCACTCTCAGCAGTATTATTTACAGCAGCAGGTGAATCATCACTTCCCCCACCTAAAAGCAGACCTGCACCTAATGCAGCAATAGCTACAATAGCTATTATACCAATAATCAAAATAGGATTGAATCCACCTTTCTTATCACTGGCTATTTTAGGACTTTTTGGAACATCTTCATTACTTTTTAAGGGAGTTCTGCATTTGGGGCAGAACTTTGCCTTATCTGAAACTTCACTATTACATTCACGACATTGAACCATTGGCTAACCTCACCTAAATTTTACAAAAACAGGTAAATATTGTTAATTAATGATTAATTTATATAAAGATAATAATAAAGTTGTTTAATTGATTTTAGAAAAAATAATTATGGGATGAATAATCCGCAGTGAGGGCAAATCATATCATCTTCATCTACATGGTGTCCGCAAAAAGGACAGTGTTTGTGCTCTTTTTCATCATGATCTTCAGACATTTAAATACACCTGCAATAGTAAATATGTTTTTTTAGCTATTAAGAATTATTCTCATTATTTACAGATTATTTTAACATTTCATCTTAAATTACCTTTTAAAACATTATTTCTCAATTTTAATGCAATGACATTACTCGGATTTAACTTTAAAGCTTTATTGACACATTCTATGCCTTCGTCATATTTATGTGCCCTCAGTAAAATCATAGCTTTTGTTGCATAAATGGAATCATCATCGGGACTGATTTTCAAACCTTCATCAATAACAGCCAATGCTTCTTCAAAGTTGTTTAAAATCATTAAAATCTTTGTTTTAAGTGAGTAAACATTTGAATCGAAAACATTGGCTGAAGTGATTTTCAGATAATCATCACATGCTCTTAAAGCTTTTTTATAATTTTTAAGTGCGAAATAAGCTTCTGCCTTAAAATATATTGCATTTTTATCTTTGGGATTTAATTCCAGTCCTTTATCAAATGAGTTAATTGCTTCTATAAACTGACCATATCTGTTAATTAATAAAAAACCTCTTTTTATCCATGTTTTTGACTGTTTCGGATTAATCTGCAAAGACAAATCAAAGCAGTGCAGAGCTTCCCTATTTTTATTTAACCTTCTAAAGATTTCCCCTTTAGTTGCCCAGGATTCATAATTTGATGAATCAATGTCCAATGACTTGGAGATATATATCAAAGCTTCATCTAACCGGTTCAAATCCATTAAAGCCAGTGCTTTAAGACCTAAAACAATGCTGTTTTTTGAATCAGCTTCCAGATGTTTATTAAAACATTCAAGTGCATTATCATATTCCTTCTGATTGACAAATGAAATTCCTTTTTCAATATATTCAGTGCCCAATCCAAACACCTCACATATTTTAGCTGATTATTAATTTAAATAAAGTAATTAATACATTTTTATAAAAAAGTTTTCATGATTATGAAGTATTTATTTCATTTAAAACTATTTATTTATGCTTTAATTATTGTTTTAATAAAAAACTGACGGTTATATAAATATTAAAGACTAATAGTTTAGTATGAAAAAAAATAAGATATATCACGGATACCATCATGAGGATTTAACACTGAAATTTCTAAAAGAAAACACCACAAAGTATATTGCAAAAATTACAGGTGCAGAGTTTTGTGATGAAATAAATGTTGAGCTAATAAACCTGAAACCAAAAGTTCTCAGAATAGATTACGGCATAAAGAAAAAGGATAAAATAATTCTTTATGAATTTTTATCCACCAAATCCAATATTGCAAACATTTTAAGAAGAATCTTTCTATATGTAGCCAGAATCGGATATGATTATCAGTTAAATGTAAAAATAAATCTTGTAGTGACTCCTGAAATCGATAAAAATCAGGTAGTTCTTGAATACTCCCCTGGGCAGTTTTTTAGACCTGAAGTAATATCATTTAAAGACTATGACGGAGACAAATTATTAAGTAATATAACTTATAAAGTTAAAAATAACATAAAACTAACCTGCAATGAGTTTCTTGCATTAGGGATATTGCCGTTAATGAAAACCAAACACGAAGCCGGAGTGCAAGTAGTAAAAACTCTGGAACTTGCTAGAAAAATAACTGATATTGATGATGAATTAAAAGATTCTGTACTTGGCATACTGATAGTACTTGCAGATAAATTCATTGAAAATCAGGATTTGAAAAATAAAGTAATAGATGTGATAAAAATGGAAATAACAATACTTCACGACTATGTAACATCACATGAAAAAGAATGGTTAGAACAAGGAAAAATAGAAGGAAAAATAGAAGGGAAACTAGAGGGAAAAGAAGAAGAAAAACTAAAAATAGCAAAAAACATGCACAAAGAAAACTATTCAGTTAAGGAAATTGCCAAAATAACAAAACTAGACTGCAAAACAATAGAAAAACTAAAATAGAGGAAAATAAAACCTCTATTTTAATAAACCTATTTTATAACAATATAAAACCAAACCTTTTTAACCCCAGTCTTCGCGTCTCCAGTCATAAGATTTTAAATGAACATCTTTCGGATATAATAAATCAACACTTTCATATTCATTTCCATCAACTGCTATATTGGCTGACTTTTCAGATATTTTTTCTTTAATATTATATTCACGGTCATTATCCAGATAAGTAAAATAACCGCAGGAACAGTTTAATGCATTATTTTCGTCTGGAAATAACACCGAACCGCATTTCGGACAAAATTCCATAATTCAGCCCCCATTCAGATAAATATTTACAGCATTTTTAACCTGCTTATTTTTCTTTTTATCAAAGCCGTCAGCTTCATAAAAAGTGACATTCTGGCCTGTTTTTGCTAATGTGATGTTATGTTTAAACTCATTCATGCTGAAATACAGATTGTCAGGATATTCATCGCATCTGATAAAGCCCGCTTTTTTATTGGGCAGTACTGAAACAATAACTCCTTTTTTTAATTCCTGATTTTTATAGAGATATTCTTCCCACAGATGATGCAGATGCTTTTCAATAGTAAAATAATCCTCATTGTCCAAATCAAAACCTGCTTTTTCAATTTTATATTCCAGATTTTCATCAATATTCCAGTTATGTCTCTTTCTGATTGTATAAACCAGGTATGCATGAATATCTGCTTCCTTCTGTTTATTTTTCTTATTTAAAATATCTTCAATCAGTGAATATAAATTGACTTTTTTATCAGTGTCGCCTTTGGCAAGTGCTGCAGATGAGGCATACTTTAAGGCATTGTCCCAATCATTTTTAAAGAAATAATTTTCAGCCATCAGATTATCTATAAACCAGTCATTTTTAAACTGTTTAATGTCATTCAGATAGTCTACAGACTGGTCATATTCACCTAACTGATTAAATGATTTAGCTATTCTCCATTTAAACCAGACATCATTATCATATGTAAATTCGCTTAAATTAAGCAGTGCTTCAGTTGACAGGCTTATGCATTTATCATACTGGCCGGTATCCAGCAGTGCTTTTGTTGTTAATTTATACCATGTTTCTTTTTTAGATGAATAATTTCCTGAAATATCTCCATTTAATAATTCAGGATTAAGTTTAGATGACCATTCCAAAACAGCTTCAGGGTCTTCAAGGGTTTTCATTATTTTAAGCACTGCTAATGTATACGGACACATTGCATCTTTTCTGGAGTGATTTGACTGTTTAACTAATTTGGTAATCAGTTTGCCTGCATCTAAAAGTTTATTCTGATTAACTGGATTTTGAACATAACATCTGTATAATGTTAATGCATAAAATTTTTTATCCCAGCTGCTGAAATCTTTCTGATGATTATCATAGATTTTAGAGTAAATTTCATCAGCTGCTTTAAAGTCTTTTTTCTGATATGCTTTTTTTGCATTGTTCAATTCTTTTATAACCATAATTAACAACCTATTATACTTAAACCTGAAAGAGATTTCTCCTCTTTTTGTCTGAATCCTTCATTTTCGATTTTTTCTTTAATTTCATCTTCTGTGTAGAGTTTAGCTTCAACATTTTTATCACTTATCAGATTGTTTTTAATCCAGAACTCATAATCTTCTCTGGTTATGTCTTCATTCATGATTTTAAGAATCTGTTTTGGGGTTTTTCCCTTGTTTAAGAAATTCTGGAAAATTTCACATCCCACTTCAACATAAAGTTCATGATAGATGTCTGCAAAGTCTTTAAATTTCTCATTGCCGTTTTTGCCTTCAAGATACCATCTGTAAACTTCATCAATTCTGATTCTGGCTTTTTTAGCTGCCTGTCTTGTAGTTCTGTTTTTTGCAATTTCACCAATAACACTGTTCATCTGTTTATCAAGGATTCTGCTTTCAATTTCTTTTAAATTGTCTTTAAGTTCTTCATCTGTTAAGTTAGAATTTTTTAAAGCTTTACTGACAGTTTTTCCCCTGATAATCTGTGTGATATAACAGCTTATTTTAAAATTCAGGTAGTCATTGTAAAATTTAGTGAAGCGTTCATCTCCGTTTTTTCCTGAATTATATGCACTGTCCAGTTCTGATTTTTCAATTCCTGAGGTTTTAAGTGCTTTTTTCAAGTTTTTATTTTTAATTTCCTTTAAAAAGACTTCCAGATGTTTTGAAAGATAAACTGATTCATATTCTTCATATACTTCCCTGCAGATCTTATCGTTTTGTGATCCTAAATCCAGAATTTTATTTAATTCATGTAGTGTTATATCTGAGCTTTCAGCTATTTTGTCTTTGGATTTTTCATCTTTAATTGCATCAATTATTAATTTAGCGGTAATTTTCTTGTTGTTTTCTTTGAAATCTATAAATAAGCCGCTTTCATTCCAGTTGCACCATCTTTTAACTTCATTTAAGTCAGTGTTTATTTTTTTGCAGGCTTCAGTTTTTGTTTTGCCTTCACTTCTCAGTTTCAGATACCTGTCCATCAGTACACGGGTTACATTGATGTAAAAGTTCAGACAGAATTCATCCTCATCCTTTTTAAGCAGGCACTGCTTTTTGCCTGCGGCATACCATCTGTTATAGTCGTCTTCAGATATGCCTGCTCTTTTAAGAGCCTTATCAAAACTCATTGTTTTTAGAGATTTTATAAGTCTGTCTACACGGTTTTCATAGTATTCTGTTTTATATTCATTTTCAAAATCCTTATCTTTAAGCAGTTCTTCAAAATCGGTGATTTCAGCTATTTCAAGTGCTTCTTCTTTTGGTTTGCCTTCCTTCAGGTTGTTTAAAAAGATGTTCATTCTGATTTCATTAAGACTATTTTTAAAGAGTGCTGATTCCATATCAAATGAATCCGTCCAGAAGCTGATAATTTCATCATTTATCTGCAGTTCAGCTTTAATATCATCATTCAGGTACTGTTTTCTTTTTAAGGTTAAGTACTGCTCCATCAGAAGCTTATTATATGTTATGAATTCTGAGTTGTGCTCTCCTTTTATGAAACTGTCTTTGTTTTTGCCATACCAGTCGTTTATCTGGGATTTATTTATCTGTGTATTTTCAAGAATTTCATCAATAGGGATTTTCATTGCAATCTGGTTTAGAAAATCCTCGAATATCTGATTTTCAACAATTTTATAAAACTCCACAAAGGGGCGGATGCCTTTTTGACCGCATTTATAATATTTTGACTGTTTAATCTGTTTTGATGTGTATTTGCCATTTAGAAATTCAGTTAAAGTCTTTTCCATATCATAGCACTCATATGTAAATTCAATAAGCTTTTCATATTCTGCTTCATTTAGACTGTAGTGTCTGTTTGTTTTTTTAAGAAGCTTTTTGGTTGTAAGCTCAATAAGCAGCTGACTGGTATACATGCTAGAATGAATCTGGTTAACTTCCTCTTTAGTAAAATGACTGATGTTTAAATTGTTTTTCAGATTGATGATTTCATTTTGATATTCAAGTTCATTGTTGCAGCTTATGCAAAAATTGGAGTTTTTGGAATCATTAGCTCTGCCGCATATTATGCAACGGCTGAAATTTCTGTTATCTGATGGTTCTGGTGTGGGTTTTATTGTTTTTGAGTTAAGATTGTAAATCGGTGTGTATTCAGGTTTTCCCGGATAATAGTAATTTTCACTGCACAGCTGGAAGTATTTCCATGCAATGTCAAAAAGGCTTCTGTGGAGCTGGAAGGGTATTTTATTGTCGGATTTCAGAAAATCTTCAATTGACTTGTGGGTGATTGCATTTCTCATCTGATATGCTTCAAGTAACATACATTTAAACTTATAGTCAATAATTTTTAATTCATATAATTTATCGACTCTTTTAGAAAATCCAACATATGGATCATCAATTGCATTATTGTTTCTTTGGAGTATATCATTTACAACCTTTTCCAAAAAAGGAGTAACATATGATTCTGTTATTTTTGGATTTTTTACGGCTTCCCTTTCAAATTCACTAAGAAGAGCATACATGTCACTGTCAAAATCTTTTAAAAATTCAAAATTCTTCATAATTTTCACCTAGTCTGCATATCTTTTAATCAAGATAAACACAAGTAAATATTATTCTGTTGGAGTTGATATATAAATGTTGCTATAATGTATACAAAAAGTTAGTTAAAAAAATGGGACGGTTAATTAGGAAATTCTCTAAAGCTTAAAAATATTACTTCCAGATACCGCTGCTGTCCAAAAGGGAATATATTTTTTCTTTAATAATATCATCATCTCTGGCATCTTTAAAATCATAAAATTCAGTATAGCCTGCACCATGGCCACATGCAGGAGCTTCTGTTGTATAATATCCGTATTCCACATTCAAATCCTTGTCAAGATAAATTCCATATCCTCCAACCATGAATTTATATTTGTCATAGTAATCATCTTTTAAATCATCTATGGATTCATTTGCATCAAACATGAAATAAGGTTCATCATAGTATTCATCATCATATCCGTAAAATCCGATTTCTAAAAATATTTTATCATGACTGTTTAGGGCCTCTTTAATGGAATCCAAATCCCTGTTAACTGCTTCAACAGGAACATCATTACTGAATGCGACAAATTCATACAAGTCTGAATCATTTATCTTTTCGGCAAGTATTTCAAAATCAATTTCTCTTTTCATAGTATCACCTAACCAGAAACAAAAAAGCTGTAGATATATGCAATTATGAAAAAAACTGCAATCAGAATACAGCAGGTAGAAGTATTATCCTGTTTTTTGCGTTTTGTTGTTTTAGAAGAGCTGTGTGAAACCCCCGTGGCAGGATGATAATTAAAATTGGGATGGCCGCAGTAAGGACAATACTTATCCTTGCTGAAATCCAGAGTTCTTCCACACCTTTCACAACAGTTTGACATAAACGCTTTTTGAATTGAATTCATTTTAAAAACTCCTTATTGCATAGCTTTACCTAAAATACATAAAATCAGAAAAACAACAAACATCAGCATACAGCATCTGTTCCATTCCTTATCTTCCTGTTCTTTGGATTTGGGAGGTTTGACATTCCTTAACGGAGGCATATAATTGTCATTGGGACATCCGCAAACAGGACAGTATCTGTCTCTGCCGTCATTTAAATATGCACCACATGCCCAGCAGCAGTTACCTTCTATTCTATCTCTCTGATCTCTGTTCATTTTATGACCTTTTCATACTTAAAATAGGATTTAAATGCTCTGGAACATCAAAATTAACATTTAAATAAGTAAGATATGTTTCACTTTTCCATCTGGTATATACAACTTTAAATTTTGATAATTGCTCATCATATATTCTGCGTCTCTTAGCACTTTTTTTCCAGACCATATTTCCCTGCTGGTCAAATAATTTCTTTAATTTCATTCTAATTTCATTCATTTGTTTGTATGACTTAATATTCTGCAAATTAAAGTTGGGATTATAAACAGCACTTGTAAAATTGTTTAATAAATAATTGATTTCCTGTTCTCTGTTGTAATAAGCAGTTCCTTGTTTTTTTAATTGTTTTTTAGGATTAATATTGCCTGCTTTTCTTCGCTTTCCCATCAAATTACCTCCTTATTTCCTAATAAAATATTGATTATCATCCGATTGAATATATTTTTAAATCAATATATTCACAATTAAATATATTTATGTCAGAGATGACATATAAATGTTGTTATAATGTTATTAAAAACTATGAAAGAATCTCCTGTTTCAGCTCCAGAAACTCCCATGCATCAGGATATATCTTTAAAGTATTATCAATAAGTTCTAAAGAATCTTCAAAATCCTGTCGGTATGCCAGACATTGGGCTTTCATAAGAAGAGCATTGTAATCCTTTTGATTTAACTTCAAGGCATTGTCAATATTGACAATTGCTTCATCAAAGTTTTCAGACAGTATTAATAAACAGCCTTTTAACAGATACAAATTAACATTCAGCTCTACGGAACCACCGTCTAATCCTAATGCTTCATTACAATACTTAATGGATTTATCCAATTCATCCAGATACAAATATGCATCAGCTTTTAGATATATTGCCTCCTTATCATTTGGTTTTATAGCTAAAACTGCATCAAAACATTTGACTGCTTCATCATATTTTTTTGCAATTTTCAGAAATCCGCCTTTATACAGCCAGCCATTAGCATCACCGGAATCAATATGCAATCCAACATCATAACAGTCAATTCCTTTTTCGACATCTCCCATAAATCCATAATAAAGACCTTTCAAAAACCATCCCTGAGCAATATCTGAATCCAAATCCAATGCCAAATCAATACACTCACATGCTTCATCATATCTGCCATACTCAATCAGCAGTATTTCTGCTTTGTACAGCAGAATATCTGCTCTTTCAGGATCAGTTTCCAGAGCCAAATCATAATACTTCAAAGCTTCTTTTTTCTGATTTAAATCTTTTAAACAATTTGCCTTTAATTTTAAAGCATTGACATTATCAGATTCATTTTTTAAAATTTTATTGCATAATTTAATGGCTTTTTCGTGTTTTTCATTTTCAGCCAGCTTAATGGCTTTTGTAAGTTTGTCTTCAAACATTTTATAAAACCCCCAAATATTTGAAAAGAAACAAATGGCGGATTATGCCCGCCATCTGCTTAAACAGGTGATAAACTTAAAAATCAGTCATATAAATCAAGTTCATTCAACCAGTAATCAATATCCTCATTAATTCCGTCCAGTTTCTTATCCAATCGAAGTTTTTTGGACAATACTTCATTCAAATCAACAGTATCTTCTTCAAAAGTATCAATATATCTTGAAACTGTTAAATTATAATCGTTTTCCCTAATTTCATCAATGCCAGCCAAATAAGAAAATTTATCTATAACTTTTTTACTGGCATATGCATCAGCAATCTTTTCTATATTTTCATCAGTCAGTTTATCATCGAAGTCTTTGGAAGCATCAATGAAAAATATGTCTTTAGAAGACCTGTTTTTTTTAAATATCAGAATAGAAAAATTATCAAAAGAATGTCTCAATAATTTTCCAGACAATAATATTACTGTATCCAAATAGTTTTTTTCATTGATCAGACATTCCCTTATATCCTCATCAAATGTTCTGAACAACATATTCTGACGAACAAGAACTGCCATGACCCCATCATCCTTTAACTGATGCAGCATATGTATAATAAAAGGAAATTCACTGCGCCGTAAATTTCTTTTAAATTTTTCCACATCATATAATTTAGTAAAAAATGACCTGTCCTTTGAATTCATATCATAAATTATAGAAGAAGGTATTTCAGACAGCACCACGTCAAACCGTTCATTGAAAAATTTGGGACTGGTAATGCAATTGCCCTGATCAATATGAATTTCTTTAAAATCCGCTCCGTTTATAACAAGATTCATCAGATCAAATTTATACTTGTCCAAATTTGCTTCCTGACCATAAACTTTGGAAATATTGCATTTTTGCAGAATATTTGTTAAAAGGAATCCGCCATTTACATGAGGATTATAAATTGAATCTGCATGTTTTTTATCTGCCGAAACAATTTGAGCCAATAAATTATATATGTTGGAATTATTTATATTTTCGGAAAAACGATGGGGCGGATAAATCCCATATCCGTACAGATATTCAAAAAGTTCAGAGACAGAAGACTCATTAAAATCTATTCTGTCAATAATATTTACTAATTTTGAAACTGACTCCTTATTAATATCTGAACCGTCATCATAAAAATCAACATCCCTGAAAATGGAATTCAATATTTCTTCACAGCCATAACCCATGGAACTGATTAAAATCTGGTTGTATGCATCTTCCAATTTTCTTATAATAAAATGATGGGAATTAGCCAGAGAACTGAAATAACATTCAGGTTCAATATAATATCCCTTATCTTTCAGTGCGAATTCTTTTACATCAGTACTGGATTCAATATAACTTTCCAAATCCTCTGAAAGATATTTGTAAAACAGCAATAAGCAGACATGATTAACCAAATATGAAGAACGTCCGTGCAGTCTGATTTCCCTTTTTAAATCATCAACAGGTGTTTTTTTAACCATTTAATCTCCTCCTAAAAGTTTATTTAAAATTCCTTCTTTCAGCCGAGTGTCATTATCGATAATTTCATAATTTGTGTAGATTCTTTCATCAATCAGATTCAATACTTTGGCATATTTTTTCTGAGTTTCCAAATCGGGGACTTGAAGTTCCACTTCCTTAAGGTCCTTAATTGAAAGCTGGGGAATTCTTTCAGAACTTGTCAGTTTAGTTAACTGTTTTCTGACAAAAACATTATCCAACAAATGAGATATAAATGAAGAGTCAAAACCGTCACTGACACGAATTATAGCTATCCTGTCTCCAATAACCAAACCTTCCTGAGATATGTGGACTACATCATTAGGATAAGGGGTTTTCATTAATATATCTCCCTTAACAGTGAAGTATCTTTCATTGAGCTTTGAAGACATCTCCATTTTTTGCAGATCAGATAATTTTCTGCCCTTCTGAATTGACTTTTGAACAATGACTTCTTTAAAATTATTGCTGCCCTTATCAATATAACGTCTGACTGTAACTCCAGAATTAACATCAGCTATTTCTTTAAGTTTAAATGTATTCATAATAAATTCACCTTCAGGACGCCATTTTAGCATTTTTAAAAATTTCATTACCTCTTTCATCAATCAGATATTCCTTTAAAACAATTATTTCAAATTGGCTGATTGGCGGTGCATTTTCTTCCAGAAAACTGTTTTGCATTTCCATAATGTTACCTCGTATATTAATGCAATATCTGCTCAAATACAAAAACTTTAAATGCAAACAAAAATAAAAAATTAGATTGCAGTTTGAAATTTTTACTTTAGATTTGCTTCATTTGAAATAAGCAGATGTTGCTTATCTAAAGTATATAATTTAACTAGTATATATATTTTCCTGTTTTTTCGTGCTAATTTAGAAATAAGCAAATATTTTTTTATAGTAATAGGGCTTAAAATAAACATTTTAATAACAATATATAGGCAAAATAATTAAAAAAATCTTGAGTAAATATTGTAAACTTATACAATTGTTTGCCTTGGATATTTATTATATGAAAAAGTATGTTTATACAAAAAAGAAAATTGAAAATTATGTTAAGATAATAATTATAAAAACAAAATAACCTTTATAGATTCTTTTAGTGAATTAAAAAACAAAGAGGGCATCATTTAATTATTTACATTTAAATATTATCTGATCATATAATTCTTCAAGTGTCTGTTTCTGTTTGTCTTTTTTTAATTGGCATTCCCATATGATGATGACATTCCATCCCATTTCTTTTAGTTCTTTTTGATTTTGCTCATCATGTTCTTTGTTTTTGTAAAGTTTCTTCTTCCAATAAACAACATTAGATTTAGGCATTACAGCATACTTGCACCATCATGAAAATGCCAAAAACACTCATGAATAAGATATCTTTTATCATTTTTTCGAAAATGTAACCTTCTTGAGAAGAGATATTTGTGAACAAGAATTTCTGGCTTAGTATCTTTATTCCTAACCCGTAATATAAAATAACTTCAAGTCTCTTTACTAAATTTGTCAACCATAACCAAAACTTCCATATAAATACAAAATAATATATTAATAATAACAAATTTTGCTAAAACTATTTAAACTATTTTATATATTCCATTTTGAATATTTTTATAAATTAAATATTCATTTTCATTTAAACTGGAAACATCCAAATATTCATCAGTTAATATTGATTTTATCATTTTTTTCAGTTTCCTACCAATTAATCTATGAGATGTTCTTATTAAAACTATTTGTTGAAATATTGAAATATAATTATCCATAATAAAACCATCATTAATAATTTTACCAATTATATATAAATCCTTTGCAGATTGAGGGCCTAATATTTCACCTTTACACCACTGCATTACTGTTTGATATGTTTTGTCTCCACCATTACTGCAGTATATATTATAAATTTCACTATATTTCAGATTACTAGATTCAACATAATTTAAGAATTCTAATTTCCAATATTCAACTAAATCCATGTTTATAATAAAATTAAAGTTAGATAACTCAATTACTAAATTCAATAACGATTTTTTTTCATCATTATCAATAATAATTATATAATCACCACTCTTTAATTCGGAGGGCTTTAATTCTTTTGCATCATTTATATTATAAATATTATCAAAAGTCAAATAAGATTTGTTAATTGGTAATTTTTTTTCTATAAATTTATTATCCTGAATATTCATTAATTTAAATGAAATGGTGTCATAATTCTTTTGATCAACCATGTTGGAAATGTCAACATTTAAATTCGATTTACTTTTTTCCCACTCATCCATATACTCATTTAAATGCAAATCTACACTGAAAATATTTTCTTCAGAACCATTATTGTCTTGTTCCATAATTTCAATTTTATCATCTGTTCTTTCCCCTTTAAATTCGATTAGTTTAAATCTTTCATTAAAATCATTTAGAATTTCATTGTTTTCAGATTCATCAAATTCATCCAAAACATCTTTTAAATAGCTCATATATTGTTTTTCTTCAAGAATATTTCCAAATAAACTGTCCAGTTGTTCTTGTAAAAATCTATGATTATTCCCCTCATAAGACAAAATGATAATTTCTTTATAAGGTTTGAATAGTTCAGAAGTAAATACTTCAGGTAAAACACCGGGTAAAACTAAAATGCTACCTTCTTTATTAGAATCTGATTTTTGGATGAGCATTTCCATATTTATTGGGAATAAATTATTATTTGAACCAATACCTTTTTCCAATATTTCATTTAAAATAATAGGTTCAGTATCCATATAAGTTCCTATGAATATGTTTTCATCTGTTTTAGATAGTTTTTCTAATAATTCAAATAATATATAATCTTTAGCTTTCCTGGAATAAGATAAATCTTCACCAACACGTTTACAATTAGTTAATTCATAATACATATTACTTAAAGAATCTAAGAAGGAATGAATAAAAAATCTATTTTTTTGATTTTCTTGATGTAACATGCTTTTAAAATTCTGGATAAAATGAGGAATACTTCCTTTAATCCATTTTTTATTAAGTTTAAATGAAATTTTTAAATTAGATGGATTGATTGTGAGATTATATAAAGTAAATAATAATTCTCTAGATTTATGCAAAGAATATTGATTATAAACATTATCAACATCTATTTTTTTAAATGTGGAATATGCACTACCAAAATATGTATCAATGGACCCTGAACTTATCAATTGATTGTAAATTGAAATATTTTCTTTTTTAGCGAATAAAAAATTAGAATCCAAATTATAACGATTTAAAAGTTCAAATTTATTAGAATCAACATTATTAAAATATTCCTTGGAAATACTTTTCAAATATTCATTATTCTCCAAAATATAATTATTTAATGGTAAAACAATGAAATCCAACTCATTTACTAATAATTTGACATAATCTAAGTAAGGATTGTTAAAATGTATTAACAATTTAACTTCACTATCTAACTCCTTAAACCATGACACAAAATTTTCTAATCTACCAAAAGAATGGAAAAACCTATCCCCATTTTCAATAATGATAAAGCCAATAGGATATTCTTTGGGATTGAGATACTCATCATTAGTTTTTAATACCTGACTTAATTTCTCTTTAATTGAATATAACTTATTATCCGTGTCAATTATAAACTTTGGATGAAATTTATTGTTTAAAACATTTTTTTCTGTGTATTTTTTCTTAAAACTATGAATAGCCCTGGGAAGATATTTTTCTAAAGATAATTTATATTCAATAGAGTTATTTTGATAATCTTCTTCATTTTCTTTAAGTTTTTTTAAATAGAAAACAGGTAAAAAATGAAATAACATTTCTCTGTAATTACATAAAAGATAATGATTTTTATTAAGTGAAAATTTAGACCTGCTATTTAGAGAATCCCCTCTTTCGTCAGCTAAAATATAAACACTTTGATTAAATTTATCTGCGAATATATATGCAAATAAAGAAGCAGGATATAGTTTAAAGTCTGGAAAATTTATTATCATGTTTTTTTGAGAGATAACATTGGAAAAAATATCTAAAGAAAAGTTTGTTAAAGGACTTAATTCTTTAGGAAATTTTAAAATTGTTTCATTATCTTTTTCCGGATAATATGCTCCCATATCACTACGAATAACTTTACTCCATTTTTTAAGAACCATAATTGCTTCTCCTAAATTTTATTCCAAAAACCTGTATTGTATCTATGCTCTCCGATGAAAACATCCCTATCAAGATCTTCATTGAATTCTGAACATACATACTCAGGCAAATGTAAACATGAGAAACATGCTCCTTTTTCTTGAATACAAGTTGGATCAAAAATACAATCATTCACATCCAGTTCAACTTCATTAAACCAATCTTTTAATGAATTTTCAAATACGAATTTAAAACCACCAATGTTAATATTGCTTGTTGAATAAATTACAAATGCACCAGATTTAGGGAAAATTATTTCACTACACGAATTAACATCCAAACCAGTGTATAAACTAGACCTTGAAATTAAAACATGAGAAAATGTATGCAATAATTTTTTAACTTCATTATATGGAGAATCCTCATTATCCCATTCCAAATTAAATAATATTTCCTTAGCCTCATCATATGAAGTAACTCTTTTAGTGATTAATTTATCATTAATAACTAATTTTTCATTATCGATTAACCAATTGACAATTTTTATTTTATCCAAATCAATCATCAATCCTTCAGTTTGGAAAGGATATGCATATATATTAATTTTATTTTCAGCCTTATTTTTCCAATGAGGTTCAAAATGAGGAACAAAATCATCTTCATAGAATTTATTAATTCCCCTAATCCTGCCGATGGATGCTGAAATTAAATGAATATCTGGAATATAAATTATATTTGAAATATTATAATCATTTTTAAATGATTCGTAATCATTTGCATCATCAAAAGAATCCAAGTCCCATTCCTCAGGATTATCTATTTTGGATTCAAAATATTCATTATAACTAGGAACAAAATAATCTTTATTTTTATTTTTATCAAAAAATCTGGTTAAAATTAAATAATCATTTATCTCAGAAATATTTGAAATTGAATAATCATTTTCTAATTCTCCTATAACTTCATTTATTTTATAACCCCTCTCAAATTGTTTTGTTACTCCATCTTCTTCAATTTCATCTTCATCTTCATCAATATAATCATAATAAGTATTTAAATCTCGAGTTACCTTTTTTAAACTAACAGTCTTGTTATTATATATATCATCAAACTTTTGTAAATAAAGACCAAATAGAATATAATCAGGATTAGGTTCAGTACCAGTAGTTGATTTTTTAAAAGCTTCTGGAATATCAACAATGGTTCTAACAACTGATTTAAAAATTGAACCATCATTCATATTAATGGGAAAAGTATTTCTTTTATGTTTAACTTCACTCAATAAAGAATTTCCATTAAAATCTTTATGATAACATGTTGGAACAAAACCTCGTGTATTTCCACATTTTCTACATTTTAGTTTCCATGTTCTAAGATCATCTTTATCTCTACGTACAAGTTCTATATCTTCTAATCCATGGTCTTTACAACCTTGATAACAAGGTATGATATTTCCACAGTCTTCACAGAAGCCAACAAAATGAAATTGATTATAATGCCCATTACACCCTGATTTTTTACATTTTTTAGGATTAAAATTTTCAAATTCACTATCTTTACCCAAATAAATGAAATCTCCACATTTTTCACAGTAAAATGTCCTAGGAAAAGAAACATATTTACCGGAACTAGACTGAGATCTATCATCTTTTAATTGTAATTTAACTATATGAATCATGTCTTCATAAGGAACATAAGGGAGCTCTTTTAAAGAAAGACCATATCCATTTATACGATTATTATACATATCACGAAGATAATCATATAAATTTGATTTTAACCTCATTTCATTATTTATAGGCAAATTAATTTCATTATTGTCATTATAAAGCACTATAACCTTATTAGAAATGCCATCTCTCATAAAAGTGGAACTTGATGTTAAATTAAAAATGGCACTATATGCTGAAAACTGTTTTCTCATACTATTATAATCCATATTTATTCACTTCCAGTTATACCTAAATGAATTCTCACTGTCATGAGGTATTAAAATAATTGTATCTTGAATTCCTCTCATGCCCATTAAAGTGTTGTAATTCTTATTATCATTATACTTCAAAGCACTTGGTATAAATTTAGAATTATTTTTAGAAATTCCAAAATTTGCTAAATATAAGATTCTATCTTCAGTTTCTTTCTGAATATTTTCTTTGAAATATTTGGAACCCACAACATCATAATTTGTGAGATAGGATTTATGCAAAAAGTCAACTAATAACTTCAACATGTCCTTATTGATATCCTTCTTTTTAACAACATTAAGATTTTCATGATTATCAATAAATATTCTTTTTACATCTTTAACTAGATAAATCGGTTTTTCAAGTTCATTAGACATATAATTCATTAATGCACCTAAAAACATGCTAGTGAATGTTTGATCAAAACCTAATTTGGTCCATCTTGATAGAGCAACATTTTCAACTTTATCATCCAAGATATCATGATACTCTATAAAATGATGGTAAAAACTTAAATCTCTTGTTCTATGTGGAACAAAAGTCAAAAATACAATTCCAAATTTTTGACGTCCAACACGGCTTAAAGCCTGGATATATTCTGAAGTGTTGTTTGGCATTCCATCAAATATCATGAAATTCCATTTATCAATATCTACCCCATGGGAAACAATACTTGTTGCATTTACAGAAAGTAACTTTTCAGTATTGTTTGGATTATCATAATAATGTTCAACTAAATCAATAGTTTCTTTGATATAATCCAAATTGTTTTCACCAGTCAATGGTCTAGCTTCGATGTCATAAGAATCTTCACGACCATTAATAAAGCTCTCTGCAAAATAACTGACAATTTGTGTTGAATCTTTCTTTTTGTGATAAGTCAAATTCGGTTTATAATACTCTTTAACCTCTTTTAACATGTCTAAATCAAAATTGTTTTTTTCGGCAAAATCTTCTAGATTTTCATCCAAATACTTGAAAAACTGTGCGGAATATCTTAAAATTGCAGTTAATGGAGAAATAACGGAACGATTTGGTTTTATTCCAATTATCCTTCTTTGAATTATAGGGTTTCCATCATCATATTTTTCATGATTGAAAAAGAAATCTTCACCTTTAGAATTAATTAATTTTGGTGGAAAAACAACGGTTTCTTTATCATATAACTCTTTTATTTGATTTTTCGCACCGGCAACTGTTGCAGTCATAGCAATTCTTTTAAAAGTAGAACCAGACATTCCAAATTCTAAATTTTCAAACATGGATTCAAAATGAGAATCAATAGTACCAAATCCCTCACGAATAAGGTGCATCTCGTCTTGTATCATCAAACTAGGATCCGTCTTAAAATCTATCTCCACAGGAGTACCTGATTTTTTACATTGGACTGCATTAATATCCTTATAAAAACATACATCATTTCTTGAATTATAACCATGCCCTTCGGGACATGAATCCAATTTTCCTCCAAATAAATTTTTAAATCTTCTATTCATAGCCACTGCTGCAAGTTTATCAACAGTTGAAACTATAAATGTTGGAATCATCCTATAGATTTCATCATCACTGAAATACAATCTATACTCACGACCACACCCTCTGCATTTATGGATAACTGTTTGAGTTTCTAAATCAACATCCAAATAAACAGGAGAATGGTCTTCACATATAGGGCAAGAATCAATAATTTTACCTGGAGTACTTTTGCCATCTTTTTTATCATTGTTTATAATATTAATTACTTTATAATTAAAATCTGGAAATTCATCATCTGTAGATCCTACATAATATGCAATAGAAAATGGATCACCGCCCAAATTTTCTTCTTGCCTGATTTCTTCAGCCCAAATAAAAATATTAGCAATTCTTTGTAATTGTTGAATGGATAACATTCTTAATGGAAACTTAGTAAATGCAGTAACACCAAACTGTTTTCCACTGATTCTATCATAAAATGCGGAGAAAATTACTAATCCAAAATAAGCCTCAGATTTTCCTCCACCAGTCATTACATGCAATAATGAACAAGTATTTTTAGGAGCATCTTTATCTACAACATCAATTAATTCTGAAACAATGAAAACAATTTGGAATAGTCTCCAAGAATTATATTGTTTATCTTTGGAATTATATTGAAATGATTTATTCATTAATAAAAAAGATTTAAGAACTTTTGGTTTATCTTTTAATAAATTAATACCCTTTAAGAAAGTTTCTTTCATCTTCTTAAAATTTAAAATTCCCTCTAAATACTCCCCATTATTCCTTATTTCATTATTATTGCCATAATAATTTTCACAATCTTTTAAATGCCCATCCATCATATTATAAATTTTTTCTAATTCATCCAATCCGTTTTCAGTAGCTAATGTTTCAAAACTAATGTCTACTCCTTCAAGCACATTTTTTGGAACTACTTTTTCTTTATTAGATGTCGGACATGTATAAGTTGTTATTTTATTATCTTTTAATTCACCTTGGCAATTTATACATCTTAAATATTGCTCATATACTCGTTTATATCCTCCATGTTCGTAATTATATTTAAAAGGAATGGAGACATTTTTATTAAGATTTATATCAAAAGAGGGGGCGAAAATATCACTTTCATATAATTTTTGGTTCTCTTCAGGACTCATGGTTAAGTTAACTAAAGATATTGTGCACAATTTTAAGTTTTCACCATCCTGCGAATAAATTTGAGTTTTAAAACCAACTTCAATTTCCCAATCAAGGAAAGAGTTATCTATCTTAGGTATGTTTTCGATGAATAGATTAAATTTTTCCTCATCTTTAACAACATCAATAGGTATTCTTCGATTTTTTTCATCACATAAAAATAGGTCATTTGATGTTAAAACATCATCAATATAATCTTTTAATGAAATTTTAACTTTACTTCCATTCACAAAATTAATAGTATTAATTGAAATATCTTTTCTCTTCCAAATATTAGCAAAATCATATGTTGTATATGCTTGGGACTTATCATAATTTATTTCAAGAAATTTCTGTTGTTCATCGAAAGTAGGATAAACTCTATAAAAAAGAGATAATGATAAGTTTACATTAATGTCATCAGTTATGTCTTTTAATAAAAATTTTAAAGACAAAGAGTTAGAAGCTCCAGATTTTGAATTGAATAAATCAAGATCATTAGACCCTTTAAGATTTCCAACAAAAACAGTTCTAGAAGGAGTATAAGTTTCTCTAAATCTTTTAAAATCATCATGTTTTCCGATTAACTTCAAAACGATATCATCAGCAAGAATATTTGCAAATCTTTGATATTTCCTATAATCAACTGAAATAGTGTTTCCTCCTTTAAAAGTTCCATATGAATAATTAATTTTTAATTATTATAAAGTTATTTATTATATATGTTTAAATTATTAAATACAACCATCAAATGGAATATTCAAAATCAAGTATTCAAAACAAGACTCAAATTTAATAAAACATTTCGTTGTATGAAATATTATATATATCCTTATCCTCGACATATCTTATACCATAATCCGAAAATTTTAGATACCCTTTATCATATGATTCTTTATCAAAAAACCCTAAAACTACTAATCCACCTATAACATAAGACTTCCATTTATTTATACCCAATTTATAAATTGATTTGAATTTATATTCATCTTCATTGTAAAAATCTTCTAACTCTTGAATATACTTAAAAAAATTTTTCAAAAAAATTAAAAATAAGAGTAAAAACTGTTATAAGACTAATGAATTAATTAAATTAATTGAATGCACCTACAGTTATGCTAAATTATCTTTAAATAAGTATTCCATTCGTTATTCGAAGCAATTATATTCTCAACCTGCACTTTTGACTATTTTAGTGTTAAAAATTTATTTAAAATTAACTTATCGTCAAATAAGTGAATATTTGGAGTTTTCAGATAGATTAAGGAGTTATTTAAGTATTAAAAATGCTCCTGATCCATCAACATTGCAGAAATTCTTTAAAAGAATGCCTACAAATATGTTTAAAAAAATAACAACATTAATACTTAATAATTTAGAAATTAAAGTTAAATATATGGCTCTTGATGGTACTGGATTCAGTAGCGACAATACAGACAAATATTACACAAAAATACGCAATAACAAGCAAAAACACTTAATGTAGAAAGTGTATTTAGTGTTATAAAAAGAAAATTAAACGGAAATAACAAAAGTAAAAGTACAAGACTCAAAACAACAATTTACAATATTCTCCAATCAATCAAAATAGAAAAATAGGATTTCAACAAAGTCAATATTATTTAATTTATTACTTATAATATATAAAGATTTATATATAATGGCTACTTTTTTTATAATCTAAAATAATTAGACTTATTTCATCTAGAAAATAATTATTGATTAGTTATAGTTTAATTAATCAGTTTTTAATAGTAATAAATGAAAATAATAAATAACCATATTATTTTAATATTAATTGATTGGAATTATTTATTTTTTATTTAACTCTCTTTTAAGTAATTCATACATTAATTCCTTTGTTTTTTTATCAGAACGCAAAATAAATTTAGGGTTTGCTATTTTAATAACTCTACCTTTGTCATTGTAAATAAAATTGTTTCTATCTTGCCTATTACATTGATCACATTGAGGTATAATATTACCATATTCTAATGGCTTATTTGGATTTTTATGTCCTTTTTGCAATTTTGTTATAACATTAGGATAATGAATATTTGATTCACCTTCAATTGAACCACAAGTGGCACATCTTTTATTATATTGTTCTTTAATGGATTCCCAGTCTTCACCACTTAGATTATCAATTCTTTTTTCATTAGTAAAACCAGGATAATAATCTTTCACACTTATTAATGCATATTCTCCAGATTTAACATTGTATTCTTCACATTCTAAATCTCCTCTTGTTCCAGTAATGATAAACCATCCTGATTGCTGACCAAAATGTCTGGCTTGTTGAAGGTCATTTTGTCTTTCATGATATTGACCAACGAAATCTGTGAGTTCTTCTTTTGTGACAGGTTTTTTGAAATTAATGTATAAATAGATTAATGTTAAAGCGCCTTTTGCAAACTTACCATTATTTTTTAATCGAGGTAGTTTTACCCCATATTGTTTTAAATATTTTTCATGATATTCTTTTAATTCTGAATAATATTCCTCTATTTTTGAGTCTTGAACATACATAATTTTATTTATGTTTAAAACAATTTTTTATATATAGTTACAATAATATGTAACTAAATTGAGTTGAAACATAATGATAAAAAAAGAATTAATGTATATATTGAAAAGTGAAATTAGATTACATATAATTTTGTCATTAAATGATTATCCAAAATCTCCTAAAGAATTAACTAGTAAACAATTTTATATTTCACATATATCCTATAATTTAAAAGATTTGATAGAAAAAAATTATGTAGTATGTATTACTCCAGATTTAAGAAAAAATAAGAAGTTTACATTAACTGATAAAAGTAAAAAATTAATAAATGATTTAAAAGAATTGATTGAATAATTAATTTAAATTATCCAATGATTTTCTAAATTCTGAAGCAATAGCTTTTGCAAGTAATGGGGGTACTGCATTACCAACTTGTTTATATTGTTGACTATTTGAACCTTTAAATTCAACATAATCAGGTATTGATTGTAATCTACATGCTTCCCTAACAGACATAACCCTATTACTTGTTGGATGTAAAAATCGACCTGGTGCGCTAGCACATCCACAATTACCAGTGATTGTGTCTGCAGGTTTACTTTCATCTAGTTTTCCATAAATATTTGGATATCCTCTTTTAAGTTTTAATTCATCCGGTAAATCTCCATGATTACCTCCTTGAGGAATATTTTTAATTCTTTCAATGACTAAATCAGAATGATTAGGTGCTTTATGATTAAATAATTTATCAGAATTTTTTCTACAATATTCTTGATACTCATTTTGAGGAGGAAGATTATATTCAATAGCAGATTCTTTACATTCAATTATTGGTAAATCTGATAATGCATCTTTAACAGTTAGATAATGTTTTGCATCATTTGAATGAGCTAATAATGAATTTTTGTCATGATGTGTTGGGGCAGGGAATTTAAAATTGTACCAATATTCTTTTTTAATACCTACAAAGAATATTCTTTTTCTTAATTGAGGAACACCATAATCTGCAGCCACTAATACTTTTGATTCAACATTATAACCTCTATCATTAAAAATGTCAATAAGTTCATCTTTTATTAATTCATCTTTACCATTTTTCATGGATGCTAATCCTGAAACATTTTCCATTAAAAACATTTTAGGCTTAATTGAATCTACAATATCTGCGTAAATTCTAACGAGATTGTTTCTTGGGTCATCAATCATTCGATTTCCAACAGTACTAAATCCTTGACATGGAGGTCCACCTATAACAACATCAATTTCATTTGGATCAATACCCTTCTTTTTTAAAAGTTTAATAACATCAGTATTGTTCAAATCTTCATTAAATCCTATTGCATTTGGATGAGCATTAGTATAAGTTTCTAAAAAGTTAGGTTCAATTTCAAACCCTGCTAAAATATTGAAGTTTTCCATTTCAAAACCTAAACTTAATCCTCCAGCACCACAAAATAAGTCAATACAATTATATTTATTTTCATTAGCACACATTTCAAAATCATCCTTATTAACCATAAATATCTCCATCATCACACATTTTTAATTAAAGTGAATGAAAAAATAGAGTTATTATTTATGTTTATATATCTTAGTATATAATTTTAAAAATATTTTTAATACTCCAATTTTTTATTAATTAATATTTTATTTCTTATCTATTTAAATGTTACTATGTAAATAATATGTATTTACAATGTATAATGTAACAAATATATATAAAATATTTAACAAAATTATAAAATAAATGAGTGAAAAGAAATGAAAGATTATATTAGTAAGACCAAAGTTAATACTAGATTAGCAACAAGCATACCTTCAGCTATCAGAACAAAATTTGATATTGAAGCTGGTGATGAGTTATATTGGGATATTGAAGATAATAAAATTGTTATTAAAACAAAAGATGCTATAAAATAATTATAATCAATCAAGTCATCTTGTTTTATTTTAAATTTCATTATCAATTTTTAGCATCGATTATAAACTTTTCAGCTTCACCACTTAATATTATATCAAAGTTAGTCTTAATATAGCTCATTAATCTTAATTCAGAATCCCAAACTTCATTTTCATGTTCCCTAATTAGGCCCCCCCAAAAACTAGCATCAAGTTTGCCTTCAATCAAATCTTCAGATAGTAACTCTTCATAAATTGAAAAGTATTTGACTTGAATCTATTCACATAATTTCTTTAGGGGGTCTGAATTTTTGTCAGTGATAAATATGGTTAATTTATTTTGTTTTTATTATCTGTAATGATAATTTTTGGTATTTTGCAAAAATACATCTGTATAATTTTTACTTTATTAAAAAAGGGTCTTAATATCGATAAATTTAAGTATAATGTGTTACATATA
>ENA-OPSL01000007-OPSL01000007.1-human-gut-metagenome-genome-assembly--contig:-NODE-7-length-98940-cov-11.766941_pt1 | contig 98940 bp, 94 predicted proteins | sample MGYA00241458_ERZ501908 | MGnify/ENA primary metagenome ERZ501908 (study PRJEB25962, sample SAMEA2042444) | human gut metagenome | biome: human gut; feature: human-associated habitat; material: faeces... | reverse complement strand
CACAGTTGCTACGACAGCCGCACCGTTGGAAAGAAAGATAAGGTGTCCTTTGTTGCGACACATATTGACGAAGATCGGAATGTTGCAGTGGGAATTATCACTCGGATTATTAAACAGAGAATTTATAAATAGATAGTCTCCTCTAAAAAGAATTAAGAACATAGTACTCTCTATATAAATTTTTAAGAGTACTATGTTCTCTCTATATAAACCAAATTACAATCATCCAGGCATTTTGAAATCCTCTCGAATTATACTTCCTAAATCAAGGATTAGTATTATCTACTATATTTCTGGAAAAAAGTATATATGTCAGATAAAAATAAAGACTATAGACAAGAGCAAAAATTCCTAATGTTACCAATATGTATCTTGGAATAACTCCTACCTTTAAAATATATTCTCCAAACATCTGATTTGCACCTAATGCTACTATTACAAATAAAATCAGCGGTAAACACATTGGAATTCCAAAGAATATTGCAAGTTCTTTGAATACCAGCCTTTTACAATTTGTATTATCTACTCCTAGCATTTGTAATATTTTATAATATTTACTACTATTTTTACCTCTTTCCAATTGTTCAAATGCAAGTAATGTCGCAGAAAAAATAATAAAAATGACACTCAAATACAAACCTATAAAAGCAAATGTTGTAAATCCTGTTAATGAATTTTTTATTCCCCATGCTTGCACTGATAAACTCATAGTAATTCTTTCATTTCCTACTATATCTATTTGTGGATTCCATTCATTTCTTATAAAGCGGTTTAACTCACTTTTAAGTGATTCATTTCCCTCGCCAATAATATCTATGACTAGCCTTGATTTATGTGTTTCTAAGTTATTTAAAATAATGTCTGGAACTACTAATGCATAACCATTAGTCCCTGTCATTCTATATTGCTCCATAGGTTCATCATATATTCTATTACGACTTCCTTCTAATTTCTTTCCCCCTATATCTACTACAGGAGCTTGTTTTATATTATTTCTTATAGTATCAATATATTTCCATGTATCACAATGTACGATATACTGCCCCTGCTCAAGATTAACCTTCTTTAGTCCCAATATTTCTCGTAATTTATTGTAATCGGATATTCCTAGTATATCAATCTTATTAGAGATATCCGGATATTCATATAAATTGTATTCAAAAGACTCCTTTACTTTCTCCCTATTACTAACATATTTTACTACTTCGTCAAAAGATTGAACTTTACTATCTATGGCAACTGCTACATCAAATGGATATTCTGATTTCAAATTTACTCTATATCCTTCACCCATAACTAATCCCGAAAATAAAGTAACTAATGCCACTGACAATAACATTGATGTAACTGCCATTATTTTTCCAGCAGCTTTACATTTAGAAGAAATTTGTCCGTAAAGAAATAAATTCGTTTTTTTAAGCAACCATCTTGTTCTCTTTTTCATAATATAGGAATATATTTCCGGAAATAATTTATAAAAATAGAAAATCCCACTTAGCAATAACAAAACGCCTATAATCAAAAGAACAATCGCAAAATTTGTTTGGATACTAAATACCCTTTTTATGCAAAAAAGACCTCCTACTTCAAAAAGAACAATTAGAAGTAAACGACCAAGCATTTTCCCTTTCTTAATTTTTATATTTTCGTTTCTTATTTCATCATATAGCAGTGTATATATACTGCTCTTTTTTATATTAACAATTGAACTTCTAAGGCCAAAATAAAACATTCCAAAAAATAAAATTGTAGTTAAAAAAATAGCTTTTGCGGATATTTCTATAGAATACATGATTGGAAAACCAAATATACCTAAAGCCAAGTTTTTCAAAATAATAGATAGCCCCACTCCCAATATACATCCTAAAATAAAAGCTCCACTACCCATTAAAAAATTTTCGCACAAAAAAATTCTAATAATAGTATTTTCCTCCATTCCCATAAGAAAATACAATGCAATTTCTTTTTTTCTCCGTAACAGTACTAAATTAATTGCGTGTTTTATCATAAATCCACCTATTAAGGCTACGAATATTGATAATATACTTATACCCAAACTTAACATTTCCATATTTTCAGACATCACAATAATATCTTTCGAAAAAGATAATGTTAAAAACGAATACATCAACATAATGACTAATGTAACCGTTACAAAATAAATCAAATAATTTTTCCAATCACGAATAATATTTTTCTTTGCCAAATTAAAATACATTTTTCCTCTACCTTTCTTCCAGTCTTTCTATGGTTTGAATAATAGCATTATATTGTAAAGGTTTTTTGTCATCTCTTAATTCTTGATATATACTTCCATCTTTTAAAAAGATTACCCGCTTAGCATAACTAGCACATACTGGATCATGTGTAACCATTATTATAGTTTCATTCAAGTCAGAATTCATATAACTTAATAATTCCATAAGTTTTTTAGATGATATACTATCTAAAGCTCCTGTTGGTTCATCAGCTAATATTAATACAGGTTCATTGACAATTGCTCTAGCACATGCACATCTTTGTTTTTGTCCTCCAGAAATTTCATACGGATATTTTTGCAAAACACTATCAATCTGTAATTTTTTAGATATACTTATAACTCTTTCTTTTATTTCTTTTTCTTTCACTCCATTAATACTTAAAGCCAAGGCAATATTCTCAAAAATAGTCAACGTATCAATCAAATTATAATCTTGAAAAATAAATCCTATTTTTTTTCTTCGAAAAGCTGATAAATCTTTTGATTTTAGATTCCTCATATTTTTGTTATCCAAATATACCTCTCCCGATGTAATACTATCAATTGTCGATATGCAATTTAAAAGAGTAGTTTTTCCTGATCCAGATGCCCCCATAATACAAACAAATTCACCCTCATCCACTCTAAAACTTATATTATGTAAAACTTCTGTTTCATTTCCACAATTATTATATGTCTTTTTTAAATTTTTCACTTCTAAAATTGTATTCATATCCCTGCTCCTAACTTTTTATTTATACCATAGTGCCTGTTTAATATATAACTCATAATAGATATTTTTTTGGTCCATCAAAGTTTCATGTGTCCCCTCTTCTACAATTTCCCCCTTCCAAAGAACAATAATTTTGTCACACAATTTCGCCATCCCTAATCTATGAGAAATAAGAATAGCCGTCTTATTTTTAATTGCCTCCTTAAACAATTTAAAAATTTCAAATTCTGCACGCGGATCAAGTGCTGCCGTAGGTTCATCAAGTATTAAAATGTCTGCACCTTTACACAATGCACGAACTAAACATATCTTTTGCCCTTCTCCACCCGATGGCTCAATTCCTTTTTCATCAAACTCACGTGATAATGGTGTTTCCAATCCCTGTTCACATTTGCCTAAGAATTCATCTAGCTCACAATTTTTTAACATCTCGTCTAAATCCTCTTTTTCCCATTTTTCTCCGAATACTATATTTTCTTTAAGAGATAATGGAAATAGCTTATAATCTTGAAATACAACGGCGAGTCTTTTTAAATACTCTTCCTTATTTATATTTTGTATGTCTTCTCCATTTAAAAGAATTCTTCCCGACGTGGGTTTATATAATCTTAATAGCAATTTTATTAATGTCGATTTTCCAGAACCATTATTACCAACAATCGCTATATGTTTACCAATTTCAAATTTCAAATTTATATTTTTTAATACATATTCTTGATTATCTGCATATTTAAAGTATACATTTTGAAACTCAATACATTTTTCATCTTTTTTTTCACTTTTAGTAAGCGTTATACTTTCACTATTCTCTTCTATAATATTCAAATATTTTTCAAATGAATCATAATACAGAGAAAACTCTTTAATCTTTAATATTGACCTTGTTATCAAAACTAAATTTGAAGATAACTTATTAATAGCATTCAAATACATTGTAAAATTTCCTATTGTAATGGCCGCAGTTAATACACGATATATTAATACTGCATACACTGCAATGTCTTGTATACAATTTAATAACAAATTTATAAATGTCATTCCTTTATATCTTCTAATATTTTTAGCATAGTAATAATTAGTTTGTGCCAAATTTTCATCATATTTTCTAAGAAAAAATTCTTTTAAATTATTCAGTCTAATTTCTTTTCCGTATCTATAATCAGAAAATAATAGTTTAAAATAATTCTCTTTCCTTTCAAATGGAACTTTTTCCATATTAGTCTGATACACCAATTTATTTACCTTGTTTCTTATACAACTAACTATTAAAACTATAACTACTATTAGCATCACTAAAAATATATTTATATAGGCAATCATTATCGCAACACTGACTGCTATAAAAATATATCCCCAGAGCTCAAAAAATGTTTCAAAAGCCACCCCAAAACCCTGGCTACCTTGGAAACCATAGATATATTTACATCCTTGCTCGTATAAAGTTTTTACCTCATCTCTTTCTATATATTCATATCTGGCATCTGCCTGTTTTCCTGCAAACCATAATTGAAACTTATTATATACAATATTTTTTTGTATATATACTTCAGCATTGAAGTATTCCATAATTATATTCCCTAAAAAATTTGTCAAAACAACCAAAATAGTCCAGAATATAATATTTCTTAATTCTCTTGTTATTATTGAATCAATGAGATATTGAGGTAATATCAAAATTGACAAACCAATCAAACTATTCAATATGGTTTTTAACACTACAGAAAAAATATATTTCTTATTTGCACTCCAAGAAAACTTAAAAAAATATATAAATCCTCTCATTTTTCACATCCCATAACGATTTCCTCTACTTTTGCCATTTGGTGATCTGTTACCTGTTCTAAATCAAAATATAATGCCTCTAGCAAAGTATCCGTAATAAAATCTGTTTCTTTAATCTCTTTTATTCTTCTATATTCTTTTACTCTATTTATCGTTTCTATATCGTATATACCAGTAATTTTTCCATCATACATACCCAATTTTTTCAATACAGTTTGTACAAAAATAACATATTCTGTATATTGTGCTATTCCACTTTTTATTTTTTTATACTGGTTATATAAGTCTAAACCAACATTTGAAATTTCTATATCCGGCTGTATACCTCTATTAGATATATCGATATTTTTAACAAAAAATTTCCCGACAGTAAATTTAACTATTATATTTTCCATAACCATATTTTTTTGTATTTCTGATTTCCCGTATGTCTTCTCTCCTATAAGCAAGGCCTTTTTTTCCTCTTTGAGTGCTAACGCAATTAGCTCTGCTGCTGATATAGTATTTCTGTTAACCAATATAATCCATTTTAATATATCTAAATTTATTTGTTGTTTTTGTACAGTGTTTAGTAAAATCTTTTCTTTTGATTTATCATCCATAATAATATTGACATTATGTTTGGAATCAAATGCTCCTAAAAAAAGCAATGCATTTTCTAACTTACCACCGCAATTATTTCTCAAATCTAAAACAGCTACTTTTACATTGCTAACTTCCATATTTTTCAATAAATCCACTATGGATTTTTGAAAATGTTGTGCTTCTAACTGTAATTGATTGATATACACAGTTGTATGATTATGTATGCTCCATTTTATTGCACTCTCTTCAACACACCGCATCATATCGTTCTGCTGTTTTTTTAGTTCCATGTGAAAATATATATCCTCAATTTTAAAAAAACGGTTCATTAGATGCATTGCTCTTTTAGGATTCTGGGAATGCTGAATATAACTACCAACAAATTGATCCAATACTTTTAAAAACTCTTCAGTTTTGTGATACATTTATAATTCCCTCTGCAACTAACTGTAAATATTTTTTCAATGCGTATTCTGTCACTTCTTCCATATATTTACAGTAATTGTAATATGGTTGATTTGCATTATCTTCCATCACAAGATTTTCTTGTATGCATCCACCACAACAAAAACTTTGTAACCAGCATTTTTGACATTTTGGATAATTTGCTATCATCATTTCTTGTTCAAGTTCACCACATTTTTCTTTATCTAATCCTGTAAAAATATCTCCCATTTTATAATGAATATAGGGTAATAATCTATGACAAGGAAACAGATTTCCATCTTTATCAACAGCAATCATGTTATTTCCTGCACCACAATTCTTTAGCCTGACACCGCCATTCTTCAATTTATCAAATATCTTCCCTACATACCCCATGGTTTTTATTTCATTGTATTTCTTTTCCCGAATTGCTTGACAATACACATCAATAGATTCAAAAAAACTTGTTATCATTTTTTCATAATCTTGATCATCCATCATATTCACAGACGGAGAAAAATTTATATTTTTCACGTGCAATTCTTTTAAGTCTTTCCATCGTTGTAGCAAATCCATATCAATATGAGTAACTGTTCCTCTCACTCCTACAGCAATCTTCTTTCTTAAATTCTCAGTTTTTGAAACGGTGCTATTATATGCTCCTTTTCCATTAGCATAAAAGCGGTTTGCATCATTAACCTCTTCACCTCCATCCAAACTCAGAGTAATATTAAATCGCTTTTCTATCAAAAAGTGTTCTATTTCTTCTGTAAGTAATGTTCCATTGGTAGTAATTGCAAATCCTACAGTTTTACCCTTATTTTTTGCTACGTACTCTGCGTATTCAACAAGTTTTTTTAATTTACGAAAATCCATTAATGGTTCTCCACCAAAAAAAATTATGTTAAATTGCTCTTTCTCCCCACAGAATTCTGCTATAAAATCAATTGCTTTTTTACCAATTTCGTATTTCATAATTCCTGGATTAGAATATTCTCCATCCCCGGCATAACAGTATTTACACCTTAAATTACATTCTTGGCATAACATCAGTATCACTGTATCTGGATTTCCCGACCATGAATATGTCTTTTTCATTTCTTCAACTTTTTCTTCTGCATCATTATTCTTAATTATAAAGTTCTTTGACATCTCTATAATTCTATTTTCTAGTGCTTCAATAGTAATATTATTAAACGCTATCCTAGCCTTTTGATAAATATTCTCAAGGCTTTCTGGTAAATTATCCAAGATAAATTTGTCAACTTCGTCCAGTTCAAAAATAGCAGAGTTATATCCTACAAAAACATATTTCTTCCCTTTTACTTCTACAATTTTATAAGGAAATGCCTCAATAATATTTTTTATACTCATTCTTTTTTCCTCTTTTTAATATTATTAAAGAGGAGGTCTTACCTCCGAAGAATGTAAGACCTCTTCTTTCTTACACCAAATCAATCTTTATCGCCAACAAACGGACTACACCACTCAGAATCACATGTTTGACAATGGTCTCTAACATCACATAAGTAGCAAACGTCTTTTGGATCGCAATTGTTGCATGCACATGTTAAAGTTTCTTTATTTTTGGCAGCATTATTTATAGCCTTCATACCGTATCCTCCTTTCTGATTTTTAACATTCTTCGAAGATGTTGCATATATCATATAATCCAATTAATTTCTTGTCTTTATTTATTGTATAAAATGCCCTTTTTTTTGACTAATTGGTATAATCGTGTCCCGTTTATTTCTGACTGATGACACATATTGGCACACTTCTGCGATTTACAGGGAAATCTACCCATGTTAGAATGATACTGTCAAAATTATATGTAGCGAAAACGCAGCTTTCCAGGGAATGCCTCTTCTCTGGTGCAAGCTGCGTTTTTTAGTGCATGGAAAGGAGTATCACAACTAAATATGGAATAAGCGTTCCTCCGTATTGACCGGACTGAAGCTTTTATGAGGCAGGAAAACTATAAGCCAGGGCAAAGTGAAAGATCTCACTTTGCCCTCTTTTTATGAAGGAGGTTCATTTACTTGAAAAACCATGTACACAAAGAAGCCCCACCGGGCATGAAACATCATCGGAACTATGGAAAATATCTCTATACTGCCTTCCTTGTCTTCACTCTGATTGCCTGTAATGTACAACCAGTTATGGCTGCTACCATCTGGGACAAAGCTTCAGAAATCATGAAAGACGTATATAACCAGATTATCCTGATTTCCACCATTGCGGCTGTTGTAACTGCATCGGTTGCTTTGCTTTTGATGAATTTTTCCAAATCCGGAAAAACCGTGGATGAATCCAGGGCATGGCTCAAACGAATCATCATTACATGGGCGATTCTCAATGGTCTGGGATTTATCATGGCTTACATCACTCCGTTCTTTGCCGGCGGTCAGTGGAATGGATAATGCAGATAAGGAGGTGGCTCTGTCATGGGAATACTTGACGGAATTGTAGAATGGATTGCCGAACAGGTCATGAACATTCTGGATTTGATTACTACTTCTGTTCTGGGTGCACTGGGATGTTCCATGGATACTTTTCTCCGGTATTTTCCAGCAGCGGAAACAATGTACCAGATTTTTCTGGCACTGGCTATCGGACTCATCCTTTTAAACTGGGTTTGGCAGCTTTTTAAGAATTATTTTATGGGGACAGGGATTGACGCTGAAGATCCAATCAAATTATCACTGCGGACTTTTATGTTCCTTTTCCTGACATTCTATGCCAAGGACATCGTGGATCTTCTATTGAATATTGCAGGAACCCCGTATAGCTGGATTCTGACTGAAGATCTTCCACCGCTGGAATTTGCCAAATTCAATTCTGTGATCACAGTAATCCTGGGGGTATGTGCCAACGGTGCTGTTGCCATTGTTGCCCTCATACTGGTACTGATCCTTGCCTGGAATTACATCAAGCTGCTTTTTGAAGCTGCGGAACGTTACATACTACTTGGAGTTCTGGTCTACACCGCACCTGTTGCGTTTTCCACGGGTGCTTCCCAAGCTACCGGAAATGTTTTTAAGAGCTGGTGCCGTATGCTCGGCGGACAGTTCTTTTTGCTTTTAATGAACGCCTGGTGTTTGCGGCTGTTTACTTCCATGGTCGGAACATTCCTTGCAAACCCTTTATCACTCTAGGAAGGAGGAGATTATGAAATATAAGAAAACACTGCTCTGCAGCCTGCTATTGATTTCTTGTCTGATTCTTGTAACTTCCATGCCGGTCTTTGCCGCTGAACTTACAGAAGCAGAGGTACAGCAAGCTGTGGATGCACAGGGAAAAGAAACGGTCACCGGTAATGTCTTTATCTGGTTTCTGTGTGCCATTGCTTTTTTGAAGGTTTCTCAAAAGATTGACAGCTTTATGGCAAGTCTGGGGGTCAATGTTGGAAATACTGGTGGAAATATGATGGCTGAACTTTTAATCGCCGGAAGAGGTCTTGCAAGTTCCTTTCGAGGGCATGGAGGTGGAAGCCATAGTAGTTCCCATTCTTCCTCTCCCGGAAGTGCTGCAGTACAAAGTTCTTTCCTTTCCGGAGGATTAGCCGGAGCCGTTGGAAGGCAGACAGAGCGTTCTGCGGTAAATGCAGCCACCGGATATACCGAAGGACCAAGTATCGGAAATGCACTCTATCAGTCTTCCCTTGAAAAGGGCGGAGATTTTGCCAATAACGTTATCAGCAATATTGCTCAAGGAAACTATGGTCAAGTTGGCTCGATCAAAGGTGATGGAGCTGTTTCTGCATTTCAATCCTACATGGGAATTCAAAATGAAGATAAAACGGATCATTCCTATACCAATGTTGAGATTGGCGGCGGCAGGATAACAGGAGTTGAGTCCGGTTCCAATGGGGACAGCCGGGAATTTGCTATGTACCATGCCGATCAATATACGGCTCCTACCCAGGGAACCTATGAAACTGTTCAATCTGTAGACGGAGCTACCTGGTACAAACAGTATGCTGAAAATACGGTATCCAAAATTCCTTATGATGCTGGCGATGGAAAGATAGCCTACAACGAATCCATTGTCCAAAAGCTTCCCCCTACTCCTCCAAGAAAGGATCGGATTTAGTGATGGATACAGAACGCTCTGGACTTGACGAAGCAATGGATGTAGGCTCCAGTACCATTTCTCATCTAAAGTCCTTAAAAACAGCAGCCACTTTCTCCAAAGCAGGATATGGTGCAGCCCTTGGCGGGCCTTTTTCAGCAGCGATTGGCGCAGTCATAGCCAACCGGAATCAGTTCGCTAAAATTCTCCTTGTTATTCTCGCCATACTGCTGCTTCCGGTTTTATTTATTGTGATGCTCCCTGGTCTGATCTTTGGAAGTCTGACCGAACAAAGCGATGTGCTAAACAGCAACTCTATGATCAGTGAAAACATCCGTGCTTCCCGTGATGCCATCGTTGAAGTGTTAGAAGAAAGCCATGAAGACATTCTGGCAGAGATCCATGCAGCAATTTCCCGTCTTCCACAAGGAGATACTGCATCCATCAATGATCCCTATACATACAGCATCTCCGTCAATGCCAATCTGCTGATTTCACAATTTTGTGCCAGCCAGGATGACTATAAAAACATCAACCTAAACCAATTAAAGAAACTCATCCGTGAAAACAAAGAAGGACTTTTTTCTTATGATGTAGCAACCGAAACAGTTACCATGGAAGTTACCGTTGATGGCGGTGCAGAAGGAGAAGCCGGCACAGAACAGGGACAGGCACAAACACAGACGGTTACTTTTACGAAACACACCTATACCGTTGTTTATGCTGGGGATTCCTATTTTGCAGACCATGTATTCCATCTTACAGACAAGCAGAAAGAACTTGCCAAAAACTATGCAGAAAATCTGACTGCTTTCTTTGGAACTGCTTCTTCCGGCATAGTAGCTGCTATCAATCTTAGTGATGAGGTATTGTCCTACCGCCCTGCTGTAGAAAGAGCCGCTGCGAAATATGGTATGAGTGATTATGTGGATTTAATTCTGGCAGTCATGATGCAGGAATCTGGCGGACGAGGGCTGGATGTTATGCAAGCAGCGGAAGGTGGATTTAATACCCGCTATCCCCATGTGCCAAATGGGATTACAGATCCTGAATACTCCATTGAATGTGGTATTCAGGAATTAAAATATGCCCTCGACAAAGCCGGCTGTACCGGACCTACGGACTTAGACCGGATTAAACTGGCTCTTCAGGGTTACAACTACGGTTCTGCATACATTGACTGGGCAATGGAGCGTGACGGTGGATATACCAAAGAAAATGCGATTGCCTACTCTGATATGATGTGTGCAAGACCAAGCTGGCCTTATGACCGGTATGGTGATAAAGAATATGTGGAGCATGTCCTTCGGTATTACCAAATTACTGCCAGTGGCGGCAGCTATCCCGCAAACGGCATGCAAATTCCACACTATCTCCAGACAGACTATGGAAATATCCCCTATGGCGGTGGTTCCATCGCCAGCAGCGGATGCGGTCCGACAAGCTTTGCTATGATTGCCAGTTATCTTACAGGCACTACCATTACACCTATTGATGCAATATCCTGGTGCGGAAATTCCTATTACAAACCAGGAGTCGGCACTTACTGGTCTTATTTCCAGGCAGCGTCCGATCATTTTGGGTGTGGGGCTGTCACACAGACCAGTGATCCCAACCAGGTACTTCAGGCTTTATCTGAAGGTCATCCGGTCATCAGTTCCCAAAGAGCTGGGCTTTTTACCAGTGGCGGACATTTTATTGTCCTTCGTGGTGTAACGGCTGGAGGTAAAGTATTAGTCAATGATCCCAATGACAGTTCCTCCAAAAACTACATCAACCGTGAATTCGATATGATGACGGAAGTGCATGCAACCGCAAATGCCTATTGGATCTTCGCTAAAAAATAAAGGAGACACTTATGAACAGAAAAAAAGCAATTCTGGCTATCTTTATGATGGCCTTTTTAATTATCATCGGATTTGTCTTTCCCTCCATCTGGAAATCCCAAAAAGGAAACAAAAAATCCGAAACAGAAAATACTCAGCACGATGACAGTGAAAATGCCGAGACAGAACAAACAGAAAATAACGAATCCATAAGCTTTCAGGATTTTGAAGCTTTGGAAGACTTTTTCTCCAAGGAACAGGTGAAACTTTTTCAGGAAGAACTGACCTCCTATCTTAAAAACGTAAAACAGATGTCTCTAACTTCCATCCGTTTCCTTGCTGATGATACTACCTATCCCAATGCTTCTGATATTAATTTTTCGTTCCAGTTTCCGGATAAGTCTGTTCTTCCTGTGTACTACACTTCCTCTACTGGAAGATTCTTTTTCGGTGAGGAACGTACCCCTGATTCTGGAAAAGAAATCATCTATGAACGTCCGACAGATGACAAACTTCCTTCCATCACAACAGAGGAAGTTGAACAGTTGCAAGAAGGCGGTTATGACGATACCTCCGTGAATTCGGAAAAAGCTGCCCCTGTCACAGAAGTTCCGGAAGCTCCTTCCATGGAAGAACCAAAGGAGGTGCAGCCATGAACAATACTGAAGAACAACATCCTGTCTTCATCCCACGCAATTTTATAGAAAAAGGGACCTTTATGGGCGGAATGTTTAAAATCCGTAATGCCATCGAAGGCGGTGTCCTGGCAATCCTGATCACCATTCCTGTTATCAATCTGCCTCTGACACTGACTGTCAGGATTATTATTCTCTGTATGACTGCTCTGCCTGCTGCTATGATTTCTTTAATTGGAATCGGTGGGGAAAGCATTACTGCATTTTTAATGAACGCTTTGCGTTTTCTGAAAAACCGCCGGGTTATTTACCGTATGGATGTGCATCCGGAACCGAAAAAAAAGTACCGGATTAAAAAACCCCGCAACAAAGAACCCAAAACCAGAAAACGAAAACGTCATCCAAAGCAACCTGCAGAAGCTTCTTCTGAAGAGAACTGCTCTCAGATGTCTTCTGAAGAGAAGACAAAAGAATCCCCTGCTGTTAAAAAAAAAGAACGCCGGCAGTTTGATACTTCTACAAAACGTGGAATACGCAAACAGGCTCGTGAAGACATCCGGATTCTTAAATTTGAGTCCCGACAATTAAAAAAAGAACAAAACGCTGCACGTAAAAGTGCGAAAAGGCAGGCAAAACTTGAAAAACAGCAGATAAAGCAGCAACTTTTGGAGGAGCGAAAAAAAGAAAGAACTGCGAATAAAGCTTCCAACCAGTCATCTGCTGCTTCCGGGAAAAGCAAAAAGAAAAAACGAAAAGAAATCACCTTAGAAGATTATCTTCCTATTGATAAAATTGCCAATGGCGTTATCTACACGACAGACCATCGTTATGTAAAAATCCTGGAGATTGAACCAATCAATTTCCTCTTACGCAGTGCTAGGGAACAACAAGGGATCATCTTCAGCTTCATCTCCTACCTAAAAATCAGTCCTGTGAAACTGCAGATTAAGATGATCTCCAAAAAAGCGGATATCAACAAACATCTGGAACAGTCCCGTTTGGAAATGGAACGGGAATCAGATCCTAACTGCCGGCAGTTACAAAAAGACTATATCCAATTTGTCCGGCAGTTAAGTTCCAGAGAAGCGGTTTCCAGACGTTTTTTCCTAATCTTTGAATACGAACCTTTCAATGTGAATCGAAAGGTGGAGGAAAAGGAAATCCTGGCAGCTTTGGAAACTGCTGCACAGACCGCAAAAACCTTTCTATATCAATGCGGCAACGATGTGCTGGTTCATGACAATGAAGATGAGTTTACAACCGATGTACTCTACACTTTACTGAACCGTACCAAATGTACCGAAACACCTTTGCCAAAACGGATTAACCAGGTACTTACCCGCTATATGGAATCTGGCCGTGAGCAGGAAGTGGATAACATCCATATCAATGAATTCATTGCACCAGAGTCTTTGGACTTTAAGCACAGCAACTATGTGCTGGTAAATGGCATCTACCATTCTTACCTGCTGGTGCCGTGCGATGGTTACAAAGCAAAAGTAATGCCAGGCTGGCTATCCCTGCTTATCAATGCTGGCGAAGGAATTGACATTGACTTTTTTCTGCATAAACAGCCCAAAGATAAGATCCAGCAACGTCTTGGACAGCAAATCCGGATCAACCGTTCAAAGATCAAAGATGCCTCTGATACCAATGCGGATTTTGATGATCTGGATTCTGCCATCCGTTCCGGCTATTTCCTCAAACAGGGACTTGCTAATAATGAAGATTTCTATTACATGAATCTTTTGATTACGATTACGGCAGGTGATCTGGAAGAACTGCAATGGCGGATTCAGGAGATGAAAAAACTTCTCATCTCACAGGATATGGATCTGCGGTCTTGTTACTTCCTGCAAGAACAGGGATTTTTATCTTCCCTTCCTCTTGTAAACCTGGATAAGAAGCTCTATGAACTCTCAAAACGAAATGTCTTAACCACCGGAGCTGCCAGTTGCTATCCTTTCGTCAGCTACAGCATTTGCGATGACAACGGTATCCTGTTTGGAGTAAATAAGCATAACAACTCTTTAGTGATTGCTGATATTTTTGACTCCAAACAATATAAAAACTCCAATATTGCGATTCTTGGCACTTCCGGATCTGGAAAAACCTTTACCATGCAGACTATGGCACTTCGTATGCGACGTAAAGGAATCCAGGTATTTATCATCGCACCGTTAAAAGGTCATGAGTTTTATCGGGCTGCCCGCAATGTAGGGGGAACCTTTATCCAGATTTCTCCTGCCAGCCAAAACTGCATCAATGTCATGGAAATCCGAAAAGTAGATAACTCTGTCAATGAGCTGCTGGACGGTCCAACTTTAGACGCATCTGCCTTAGCCAGTAAGATTCAACGTCTACATGTTTTCTTTTCTCTGCTCATTCCAGATATGAACCATGAGGAAAAACAGCTTTTGGACGAAGCACTGATTAAAACCTATGCAAGAAAGGGAATTACCCATAAGAATGAATCCCTCATTGATCCCAAACACCCGGATCATTATAAAGCGATGCCAATTCTTGGAGATGTATATGATGTTTTGATGGAAACTGAAGATACCAAACGACTGGCTCACATCCTGAACCGTCTTGTCCATGGCTCTGCTTCCTCTTTTAACCAGCAGACCAATGTAGATCTGACCAATAAATATACCGTTTTGGACATTTCAGAGCTGACTGGCTCCAGTGATCTCTTAACGGTAGGGATGTTTGTTGCTCTGGACTATGTATGGGATAAAGCCAAAGAAAATCGTACCGAAGAAAAAGCCATTTTCGTAGATGAAGTATGGCAACTCATCGGTGCCTCCAGTAACCGCCTGGCCGCTGAATTCGTTTTGGAGATTGCCAAGATCATCCGGGCATACTCTGGTGCCGGTATTTTTGCAACCCAGGACCTCAATGACTTTTTTGCTCTTGATGACGGAAAATATGGAAAAGGCATTATCAATAACTGTAAAACCAAAATTATTCTTAACATGGAAGATGAAGAGGCACAACGTGTAAAAACCATTCTTCGTCTTTCCGAAACCGAAGTTATGAATATCACCCATTTCCAACGTGGAAACGGACTGATTTCAACAAACAACAATAATATCACTGTGGAATTTAAAGCTTCCAACCTGGAAAAAGAATTGATTACCACAGACCGACAGGAACTCCTGGAAATCTTGAAACGCCAGGATAAAAAAGTCGGTTAATGTTACCTGCAGCCCGAATATGGCTGCTTTTCTTTTTAACAAAGGAGGAGATTTATGTTAAAACCAGCAAAACAACCTCATATCCGGCTAACCGCCCTTTTTCTTTGTGTCACGATGTTTCTTAGCACACTCTTTTTCAATGCCCATACCGCTTATGCTGCAGATGGAACCATTGATTATAAGGCAGGAGCCAAAATTCCATACGGGGACTATTATACTTCCCGCATGAGCTTTGATGGCAATAACACGGCTTATTGCGTAGAACCATTAAAGAAAACACCGGCTTCCGGAAAGTATCCTTATAACCTTTTGGGAAAAAATTCCCCACTCAGAAAAGCTCTTTACTACTTAAACGGTGGATATGGTTATGAAAAGGTAATAAAAGATCAATATTTCCAAGGATGGTCCGATGACAATTCTTATGTCATTGGTCATCTGGTCGTTTCCTATATCCATGCAGGAAATAATGGGGACTCCGGCGCCTTTCATGGTGCACCTCAAAATTATATTGACAAAGCATTGGAAGTTGCCAACGCCATTGAAGGGCTTCCTGCCCCACCAGAATCCTTCCGTGCTTTTATCGTTCCTGGCGATGCTTCCCAAACTTTTGCAGGAAGCTGGTATCAGGTTCCAAACGGCTTTATCGAACTGCAGAAATCCTCTGCCAATACCGATATTTCCGATAAAAATAGCAATTACTCTTTAGAAGGAGCCAAATACGGAATCTACAAAGGGGAAGAACTGGTAGAAACTCTTGTTACCGATAAAAAAGGATATGCAAAATCCAAAGAACTGGCTGAAGGAAGTTACACCGTTAAAGAAATCAGTGCCCCAGAAGGGTTTGCTATAGATACTTCCGCCCATAATGTTACGGTAAAAGCAGAAGGAACATCTACCGTAAAAGTAAAGGATATTCCTCAAAATAATCCCGTAAAACTGCTCCTTAAAAAGCTGGATGCTGACACCCAGCAAAATTCAGCACAGGGAACCGGCTCTCTCGCCAATGCCGAATTTACAATAAAATTCTATACAGAGCAGTCAGCTACCGATCCCGGAGCAAATGGTAAGAAACCGGTTCGCACCTGGATATTGAAAACAGATGCCTCTGGAGAAATCCATTTTACAAAAGATTATTTGGTATCCGGGGATGAATTTTTCTATGCCAGTGATGGAAAGACCGTCTGCTTCCCACTGGGTACAGTAACCGTACAGGAAACCAAAGCCCCTGCCGGCTATCTTCCAAACGAATCTGTTTTCGTGCAGCAAATCACCAGTACCGGTACGGAAGAAACTATCTCTATTTATAACGCTTCTTCTGTCGAAGAACAGGTCTTCCGAGGCGGCGTCAAAATTCAGAAGCGGGATCTGGAAACTCAGGGAACACAAGCACAAGGAACCGCATCGCTTGCAGATGCCGAATTTACCATTACCACTTTGAACAAACAGCCGGTATGGGTAGGTGGAAAGCTCTATGAAAATGGTCAGGCAGTGCTTACGATCAAATCGGATGTACATGGTATTGCTGCAAGTGCCGCTGATGCCCTGCCCCTTGGACATTACCGGATAGAAGAAACCAAAGCGCCTTCCGGATACCTAACCGATGGTGCAAAGGCTCTTGAATTTGACATCACCCAAAATGGAGAAATCGTAGATTTAACAACAGAAGAGACTTCTGTTTCTAACCAGATTATCCGTGGCGGTGTCAAAATCCAAAAACGGGATCTGGAAACAGGAGAAGCCAAACCACAGGGAAATGCTTCTTTAAAGGATGCAGAATTTACAATCACCAATCTTGGTCCCAATCCTGTTCTTGTGGATGGAACCCTTTACGAAAAAGATCAAGTAGTTCTCACTTTGAAGACAGATGAAAAAGGGCTTGCTTCCACCAAAAAAGATACGCTCCCTTATGGTCATTACCGGATTGATGAAACAAAAGCACCGGAAGGTTATTTGAACGAGGGAAAACTCTCTCAGGAGTTTCATATCACAGAAAATGGGAAAATTTTGGATTTAACTGCAAAAGAAACAGCGATTTCCAATCAGGTAATCCGTGGCGATTTAGAATTCGTAAAGGTATCTGACGGAGATTTAAACCGGCTGGCAAATGTCCCATTTTCCATTACCTCCAAAACTACAGGAGAAAGTCATACCATTGTAACAGACAAAAATGGCTATGCCAGTACTTCCTCAGAATGGAATAAGCACACTACAAATACCAATCGTGGGGAAACTTCTGAAGACGGAATCTGGTTTGGCTCTTCTAAACCTGATGATGCCAAAGGAGCCCTGATTTATGACACCTACATTTTGGAAGAACAACGCTGCGATTCCAATGAAGGTATGAACCTCTTAAAAATTGAGGTCTCTGTATACAAAAATCACGTAGTCGTGGATATGGGAACTTTAACGGATGATCAGATTACCATTGGAACTACTGCCCTTGACAAAGACAGCAACTCCCACTTTGCCAAACCAGAAGAAAAAATCACTCTGGTTGATACCGTAGAATACGAAGGTTTAAAAAAGGGACAGTCTTATAAGCTCATCGGCACACTGATGGATCAGGAATCCGGAAAGCCAATTGAAATAGATGGAAAACCTGTCACAGCAGAAACCACCTTCAAACCAAAAAAATCTTCTGGTTCTGCAAAAGTGACCTTTACGTTCAATGCCTCTTCTCTGAAGGGCAAAACAATCGTAGTATTTGAGGAACTGTACCAGGAGGATTTAAAACTGGCTGTTCATGCGGACATTACAGATCAGGATCAGACTATCTATTTCCCAGAAATCGGGACCACTGCAAAAGATAAGGAAACAGATATGAATCTTTCCCAGGCAGATAAAGAAGTTACCCTTGTAGATACGGTAGCTTACAAAAATCTTCTGCCCGGCGAAGAATATGTTATGACTGGAACCCTTATGGATAAAGAATCCGGAAAGCCTGTCGAAATAGATAAGAAAGAGGTTACTGCCGAAACCACATTTACTCCTAAAGAATCCTCTGGAACGGTAGATGTGATTTTTTCTTTTGATGGAACTTCCCTTGCCGGAAAAACCGTAGTTGTTTTTGAATCTGCTACTTATGATGGCAAAGAATTTGCAACACACGCAGATCTTGAAGATAATGGGCAGACCATCTACTTCCCAGAAATCGCTACTACTGCAAAAGACAAAGCAGACGGAGATCATTTTGCCAAAACCGATAAAGAGATTACTATTGTTGATACGGTTAAATATAGTAACCTAATTCCAGGAAAAGAGTATGCACTTACCGGTACCTTGATGGACAAAGAGACAAAAGAACCTCTTCAGGCAGATGGTAAACCGATTACTGCCACTACGACCTTTACTCCTGAAGATGCCTCTGGCAGTATTGAACTTACCTTTACATTTGATGGCAGCATCCTGTCCGGCAAAACAATTGTTGTCTTTGAGTCTTTAACGTATCAGGAAAAAGAGATTGCTGTCCACGCCGATATAGAAGACCATGAACAGTCTATCTACTTCCCGGGAATTGGAACTACTGCGAAGGACAAAGCGGATGGGGATCAGGAAGCCGTTGCTACGAAAGAAGTAACCATCATTGACACCGTATCCTACCAAAATCTGATTCCGGATACTCCATACAAACTGGTCGGCACACTGATGGACAAAACAACCCAAAAGGAAGTTCTGATTGATGGAAAACCTGTCACGGCAGAAACAGAATTTACACCAAAGGATTCCAATGGTTCTGTCGAAATCATCTTCACTTTTGATGGAAGCACATTGGCTGGACATGATGTAGTCGTTTTTGAAAAACTTTTTTCCCTTGAAGGAGAAACAGCACTTGAAATTGCTTCCCATGAGGATCTGGACGATAAAGGACAGACGATAAAACTTACGGAAGCTCCAAAAGACACACCTGAACCTTCCAAACCAGTCAAGACCGGAGATGAAACAACCGTTCTTCCTTATCTTTTACTGGCAGGTGCCGCACTCCTCTTTGCTGCAGGATTTGGTATCTTATATATCCGTAAGCGGAAAAAAGATAAGTAACTATCAATAGATATGCTCACAGGCAGCTTATTACGGCTGCCTGCTATAAAGGTGATGAATATGGAACAATCTCGTTGTAATGCCGATGCCAAACACATCCGGCATTTTTTAGATATTTGTGATGGAAATTGGCATTCCTGTATTTATGTTCGCTGTGTTTCCTGTAAAACCCCAGGTTATTGTAATGGCCCACACTTCTTATATCATCCAGATGAAAACGGCAGTCCATGTGTCCTGCCCATGGCAGATGCCCGTATGCTCTTCTCCCGCATACCGGAACCAACGGAATGTCTATCCGCCATAACACTGGAACAATTTCAGTCTTTATATGGACTCTACTTTGCAAAAGAAGCATTGACCGATAAGCCATGTCCTTGTTTTGCTTTACTGCGGCATCAGGAATCATCCCATTATCACTGGTAAAAGGTTGCACTTTTGGCACTTTCTGCGTACAGGATAAGAAAGGAGGCGATTTTATGTTGAATTTCACTGCTATGATTCAAGGAATCGATACAATATTTACGAACTTTATTTTTATTCCTGCACTTTTAATCCTGTACCTGAAGTTTCGTCCGAGAAAGCCCTGGAGCAGACGCACCAGAAATCTGTATCGGCTATGTATAGCTCTGATTTCTGTTTATGTCATCCGGATTTTCTGTGCAGGGTTCATCTTTACACCAGTAAATTACTCACGTTTTGCAGACAGCGGTTTCTTTCCGCTTATCAAGGCACTGTTCTATTCTTAGATTTTCTGCCATTTTGTGCCATTTAGTCCGAATCTGGGAGTAGTTTCTATGCCCATCCTATGGGAATTCATCACCTGCTTTCTTACAATATACGTATAAAACACGTAAGCGAGGTGAATCTTTATGAAACAGAAACAAATCCGCTGCCCATACTGCGGCAGCATCGCAATTTTAAGGGATGCGTCCTATGTATATGGAAATAAAGCGAAAGATGGAAAACTCTATGTGTGCAGTCACTTCCCACAGTGTAATTCTTATGTAGGAGTTCATCCTGGCACTACCAATGCCAAAGGAAAACTGGCAAACAAAGAACTTCGGCAAAAAAGGATCCAAGCACACCGGGTGTTTGACCAGATATGGCTAAACCACATCTTTACGAAATCGGAGGCTTATCGCTGGATTGCTGATAAATTCTGTCTGACTGCCAAGGAAGCACACATCGGAGAATTTAGCACTTATATGTGTGATCAACTAATTCTGGAATCCATGAAGATTCTGGAGAATAACCATATCCCTCTCAGGGCCATTGGTTGAAAGGGGGGATATGCATGATCATCCCGATGACAGATGATGAACGCCGATTGACAGAGGCGTACTTGTATTTGGTACCTGAAATGGTAAAAAAATTGACTACCCGTTGTGCTTATGTCTCATACGATGAGCAGCAAGACCTTCTGCAAGCCGGAAACTTAGCTTTATGCAAAGCCGCCATGAACTATGACAACACCCGTCCCTTTGCAGTTTACGCCAGAGTTGCCATACGAAATGCCATTTACAGTTATTGGAGAAAACTGCAAAAAGAACGAAAATACACCTGTTCCATGTATGCATCTTCCGAATTTGACATGGAACCCCTGCTTGTAGACCCAAAAACCGAACTATGGCAGGAACAATGTATGAACCAGGAACCCATTTATAAGCACCTGCAGTCCTTAGAAGCGGGAAGCTGCAATACACTAAGAAAAGGAATACATGCCCTGCTCCTGCAGCAAAAAGGATATACCAACCAAGAAATTTCCAAACATTATGGTGTCCCAATGAATCATGTCCGGGCATGGCAAAGCAAAGCCCGGAAATACTTACAGCAGGATACCAAATTATATACTCTTTTATCTTGAAGGGAGAACGATTATGCTGACACTTTATACTGCAGTCGGAATCCTACGATTCCAGGATTCCATAAAGGAACATAAAACACCGACAGTTATCAATAACCGACAGGAATACGGACTGACAGAAGAAGAATTCTTTCTGTGGAGCAGCCTCGCATTTCAAATCCGACAGATCCATGAATTGCAGTCTGCCTTTTCGGAACGTTTGAAAAAACATCACCGTTCGGAAAATATCCCCATTGAACCTTACCTGAATCGCCTGCAACTTCGGGGACTAATTGTAAAAGGGGATGGTTTAACTGGTGTGGATGCCCTGTACCGCCTCTTAGGAGAACTTTATATCAGCCCATTGCAGGACAGTTTTTCAGTACGGCTCTTTACCTGCATCTATCTCTGCATGAAGAAAAAACTGCACACAAAAGAACTGCTCCATTATCTAAAAAAGCCGGCACGGACTGCTATAGAGGACACGGTACTCCAAATAGCAAAAAAAGTACAGATTTCTACGGCAGAGCTTGTAACCTGTGTAGAACAGGGCATCCATCCACAAAATACAGAGCAACTTTTGACGCAGCTCTATGAAACCTCGGATGCAACATTCCGTACCCTGGCACAGGATATCCAATTCACCCATGCCGGTTATCCTGTACTGGAAGCCATCAGTAATTTGTACCTCAATAAACAGATTGCATTTGAAAAATTATAGGAAGGAGCAAATTATGCCAAAACCATTTCTTAATAAGCTGATTGTCCATGGGGCAATCGGCTTTTTCTGTGTCCTATTTGGATGTATTTACGGATTTGTAACAGATGACCAGATATTTCTCCTCATGAGTCTTTGCATCGGTGTCGGAACTACCATACGAATTGTGAGTCTGCTACATACCATCAAGATGCATGACTATACCGAATTAACTGGAACCTGTACAAAACGTGAAGTCAGCCCACTTACCAAGAAACAGAAAATTATTTTCCGGTCCATTGACCAGAAAGAATATCACTTTACATTCGATAAAAATATCCGCCTTTTATCTGGACATTATTATCGCCTATATTTTAGGAATGTAGCAAACCTTTCGGGTGAAGAAAAGGTTACTCCGGATTTACTTGCCTATGAGGAATGTTCGTTTCTAAAGAAAAAAAGCTAAAAAATCTTAGCTGCACCAAGTAGAATAATATTAATGTTCAAATCATACATTTAATCTATATTATAATTTTTTTAGAATCTGGGTAAATTATTAAAATCTACTCATTCATAGTGGTTTTAACTTATTAAGAAGAGTCTCTTCGCCCAAAAGAAGAAACTCTTCTTAATATATCAGCACATGTTATTTCTTTCCCTATTTTTTTCATAAGGCGTATCTGAAAGTGGCAAATTAGTTCGAAATTTACCATCCATGCAATAGTATGCACCCTGAATCGCTGGGGCAATAGGAATTGTTGTAATCTCTCCAATTCCAACAGCTCCGTACGCTAAGTTCTCCGTACTCTTTTCTATAATTATACTATCTATCTGCGGTACTTCGTCAGCTCTTAATAATCCTAAATCTTTAAATCTTGCCAATGGTTTTCCTTGATATAAGGGATATCTCTCGGTTAAAGCATATCCCATTCCCATAATTACTCCACCTTCTATCTGACCTTCAACAGATAATGGATTTAATGCCCTCCCTACATCATGTGCTGCAATTACTTTTTCTATAAGCCCCTTCTCATCAAGCAGTACTACTTGCGTTGCATATCCATATGCTACAGTAAATACTGGATTTTTTTTTGTACTTCTTATTGAATCAGTTTCAGCTGAATACATACCCCAATATTCTTTTCCTTCTAACTGCTCCAAAGTAAAATCCCCCATATCTACAACTAGTTTTTCACAAGCCTTTCTAACCGCTTCACCTGTTACTAATGTCTGACGAGAAGCTGACGTTCCACCTGCATCTAGCACTATAGCGTTTTCTCCAGTTAAACAGATAACGTCTTTTCCTTCTAGTCCTGTAGTTTCACAAGCTATTTGTTGCATAACTGTTCCCATACCTTGACCAATACATGGTGCTGCAATATATACATATAACTTTCCATTTCTTACTTTAATACAACATCTTCCAATATCTCTAACCCCTAGCCCAACCCCTGTATTTTTCATTGCACAAGCAATACCAGCTCTCGGATGCTTTTCAAATATCGTTTTTACAGCCTCCAATGTTTCTACTAATGCAGTGCTAGGTGCAGCAATTTGTCCATTAGGTAATTCTTGCCCTGGACGAATTGCATTACGATACCGAATTTCCCAAGCAGAAATCCCAACTAAATTAGAAAGAAGGTTTAAATTGCATTCTGTTGCAAAGCAACCTTGTGTAACTCCAAATCCCCTAAAAGCACCGGCTGGAGGATTATTAGTATATACAGCTATTCCCTCTATATCAATATTATGATAGTTATAAGGACCACATATATGATAGCAAAGTAACATTAGAACCGCACTTCCTAACGAAGCGTACGCCCCAGTGTCAATTATTGCTTTTACTTTCATTGCCGTTATGATTCCCTTTTCATCACATGCAATAATCGATTCTATAGTTGCCGGATGTCTTTTAGGATGTACCATTATACTTTCTTGGCGTGTCATCTTTACTTTCACAGGTTTCCCTGTATACCACGATAACAAAGCCGCATGATGTTGTACTGACAAATCTTCTTTCCCTCCAAACGCCCCTCCAATCATTTGGGTAACTACATGAACAGATTCTGGCTTAATTCCTAACATATCAGCACATGCCTTCTGAGTGATCTCTGGACTTTGTTCTGAAGAATAAAGTAAAACTTTTTCTTCTGTCTTATTTGCAATAGCAATGGCACATTCTCTCTCCATGAAAGCATGTTCAGTATATGGCGTATGATATATATTTTTTACAACATGAGTCGCTTTTTTCAATTCCTCTTCAACATTCCCTCTAGAAATATGTTCATGTGCTAATATGTTTCCTGTTTTATGTACCAAAGGTGCATCTTCTTGTAACGCTTCTTCTGGTGTAAAAACTGCAAGTAAAGGCTCATATTGTATTTTAATTAATTTTTTTGCTTGCTCAAGAACGGATAGATTATCCGCAGCAATTAGACAAATTGCATCACCTAAATATTTAGTAATCTCACCTTCTCCAACCAAAACTTTCCAATCTTTTACTATATGTCCAAATCTATTTTTTCCAGGTATGTCCTTTGCTGTTAATACTGCTCTTACGCCACTAAGTTTCTGCGCTCTTGATACATCTATTGATATTACTTTAGCCCGTGGATATGCCGAACGTACTGCTCCACCATAAATCATATTTTCTATTTCTATATCATCTACATATTTTCCCTGACCTAAAATTTTTACTTTCGCATCTTCCCGCTGAGCCCTTTGACCTATCCCTTTTATATCTTCTGTTACAAATTCCTGATCATTTTCCCTTAATATTTTTGCTGCAATTTCAACTGCATCAATAATTTTTTGATATCCTGTACAGCGACAAATATTATTATGTAACGCTTTAGAAATTTGTTTTCTTGTTGGAAAGACATTTACATCAAGCAAAGCCTTTGTAGCCAATATCATTCCCGGTATACAGAATCCACACTGCACAGCCCCAGCCTTACTGAAAGCATATACATATACTTCTTTTTCTCGTTCGCTTAATCCCTCCACTGTTAAGATAGATTTCCCACAAAATTTAGCTATCCTTTGTGTACATGCCAAAACAGGCTTTCCGTCTACAAGAACAGTACAACTCCCACATACACCTTCGCTACACCCATCTTTTACTGACTTTAACTCGCAATCATAACGCAGCACATCTAATAATCTACGATTTTCTTGTAATTGAACTATTTTTCCATTTATAATTAATGTGTACATTTTTCTTCTCCATTTTTATTGAACCTAAAAATATTGTTCTACAATAAAAAGCTGCAATAACCGCAGCTTTTTACTATTTTCCATACATTGAAACAACATGATTTCTAAATTGCATATTCTGTTTAAATATATATTCAGGCGCATAATTATGTTCAACAGCTCTTGCAATACGCATTGCACATTGCTTTGCACTCCCCAATTCAACTGTTGCCCATTCAAATCCTTTTTCTAACTCTTCACATGTCATATTTTTAGGAACAAACATTAACCTGTTATATGTAAAATTATCCCACTCTTTAGAATCTTGAATCAATCGCCCTTCCCGTTCAATCTTTCTTCTAAAAGGCGTTCCAGGATAGGGATACAACATATTTAATGTTAACATATCTAATTCTGCTTCTTTAATGAAATTTACTGTATCCGTTATAGTATCTACGGTATCTCCATCCAAACCGAAAATAAAGGAACCTTGTACTGCTATTCCAACTTTATGAAAGTTTTCTACTGTTTTATGATAGTTTTCCACTTTATTAAAACCTTTACTTGACTTTCTTAAAGTTTTTTCATTTACAGTTTCAAAACCGAGAAGCATTGCAAGACAACCACTTTCTTTCGCCAATTCAATTAATTCAATATCTTCTACTGAATCAACGCAAGCACCACTGCAAATCCATTTTATATGCAATGGAATTAAGGCTCTAAAAATTTGTTTTGCAAATTCAGGATTCCAAATTAAATTATCATCCAAAAAAATATATGGCTTGTCCATATCTAGCATTTTAATTTCTGCAATAATTTCCTCGACTGCTCTTGTTTTAACCTGTCCCTTCCAATGAACACCTCCAGTACAAAACTGGCAATGATTTAAACATCCCTTAGAAATCATAACTAAATTACTAGTCAAATACTTCGGGTGTTTTATCATATCATGTCTCGGTAATGGAAGCCCTTTTATCTCGGGTCTCTGCTCTAATTCATATCTTTTTTTATATCTACCACTTATATAATCTCTTAAAATGTCCTTCCAAATTTCTTCAACTTCGCAAGTTATAACTGAATCTGCGTGTTTTAAACATTCTTCGGGACATGCTTCTACAAATACACCTCCCATAAATACAAATACACCTCTTTTTCTATATTCATCGGCTATTTTAAAAGCATTAGATGCAGTATGAACAATAACTGTAATCCCAACCATATCGACTGGCTCATCAAAATTAATTTCTTGAATATTTTGATCTTCTATTACGACCTCTATATCTGGGGGTGTTAATCCCGCCAAAACTGCAAGTACATACGGTGGATACAAATTTGTAGCTTGACCTTTTCCACATTTGGGTGCTATCAATTTAAGTTTCATAAACAAAATCACTCCTTTTTGTAAATTTTTATAAAATTCCTTTAAGTATTAATCCGCCATAAATACATGTTACTAATACAAATACCCCCAATAAAATATACCCCATTTTATTTCTCTTATCTGATTCTACTATATCCACTGATTTTTCAAATAAGTTTGCCCTCTTTAATGCTTTAAAAATTGGTTTGTATAACAAAAATGTTAGAGTCCCATTAAGCCCTCCTTTAATTGCATTAAACGGTAAAAAGGCTGGTAATAATAAAGCTTTAACTGCTTCTCTTGGATATCCCATATAAATCGGTGTTATAAAATAGTTCCACATCAACATTACACTAACCATGACAAAAACCCCTGATATCAATCCAATAACCGCACCAGATCCTCCTCGCTTTTTTTTATAGATAATTGAGGCAGTACAAGCAAAACTACATGATGATATAATATTCATAACACAGCCAATAATTCCCGTATCACTAACACTCATCATTTCGACACATGATACAACTGTTGCTATTACAAAAGCATATAACGGCCCTAAAATAAATCCTCCTATTGCTATAATAGCATCTTTGGGATCATAACTTAAAAACAATACTATGGGAATTCTCCCACAGACCATCACCACATAAGAAATTGCACAAAACATTCCCACTAAAGTTATTTTTTTCGTATTTTTCATTAGTATATTCCCTCCATCCTTTTTCTATTTTATATTTTAAACTTCACTTTTCCAGTTTACTTCCAATTTATTTCCAGTTTCATTCTTTTCTTTTTATTCAACCTTTGCATCCGATATTCACCCATCTCTAGCATAATATTTCGTTGATTTGTTAATTAAAACATTGATTCTTGAATTAACTTTATATTGGAAAATTATATCTTTGATAGTAGTATTTGAAATGTTTTCATTTTGATTTAAGAAATGTATGTAATGCATCCGTATTTTTATGAATTTTTCTATTGACTTTTTTTGTCATTATAGTTATTATTATTAAAATTTATATTATTATGTCTTCAGGGCAGGGTGTAATTCCCGATTGGCGGTATAGTCCGCAAGCATTTCTTGCAGATTTGGTGCAATTCCAAAACCAACAGTATAGTCTGGATTAAAGAAGATGTATTGTATTTGTCGCACTTATATACTTACTACGTCACAATACATAAGTTTCAAGCATCTGGAGTATTAAAATTCTCCAGATGTTTTTTTATGAAAGGAATAAACTAATATGAACACTAATGCTAACAAGTTTTCAACAACCTTTGATAATCATGAAAACACCATCCATTTGAAAGGTGTTGTTATTCACGGACGTGGAATAGGCAAACTAGTTGGTACTCCAACCGCAGATATCCAGATATTTTCTTCCCAAAAATTCCCCCCTATTGGCGTATATACTTCCCTTTTAGTCTGGAATGGTGTTTCTTTGCCAAGTGTTACAAACATTGGAAATTCTCCTACTTTAGATGATAGCAATAAACCTTCTATCGAAACATTGATATTAGACTTTAATAAAGAAATTTATGGCAGTAAAATAGAACTTATCCTCTTAAAATTTTTGAGGCTTCCCCAAAAATTTCCATCTCTATCTGATCTTATCCAACAAATTTTTCTTGATTGTAAAAATACACGTATTTATTTTAATCTTTTCTCTACCAAACATTATAATGAAACAGGTAAAATACGTATTGATGAGCATAAACGAAATATATTTTATAATAATATAGAAATCACATTAACCACTAAAGAATATGAAGCTTTCTATTTATTAGCTAGTCATCCTGGATGGGCTTATTCAAAATCACAATTATACGAATATATTTGGAAGGAACCCGCAACAAACTGCCTGCATCCTGTAGAAAATCTTATTTACCAACTTAGAAAAAAACTAAAGCACTGTTCCAGAGAAGCATCCGAACACATTGTCACAATCAATGGATATGGATACAAATTTATACCTTAATTGTATAGTTATCAACGATGTATACTATCCTTTATGTAAATCAATACCTTTACGACTAGCAAGGAAAGAATCCTTCTCATGCCGATACGTCAGAAGTGGATATGACTTCACATATCCGCTTCTTTTTCCCTTTATATTTTAAATAATTAATCACCTTTCCGATTTAACTATCAAACTGTTCTCTTTGTCAGTATTTTTATTCTACCTTAATTGTCTCTTTATCTGTTTTCAAATATCTCATAACTTCATCAATGTTTTTCCCAGATGCTATCAAAGCCTTAAACAATTCATCTTTCTGCTTCTCTTCTATCTTTTTTCGAATCTCTTTTGCTCTATGACGCAGTTCCTTCAAATCGGACTCTTTTGTACGAATCTCCTGTTCCACATACTCCAGTTGCTCTTCCAGAGATGTGTTTTCCAGTTTTTTTCGTCTTGCCATAATGCATCCTCCTAATAATTTTTCCTCATTCTACCACATTTTACCTGTTCTGAAAAGGTCGTAGCGTTTAGAATAAATCCCTCCATTGAATCGCAAGAAAAAAGCAAGAATATAAATCTGTTATTTTCACAACTCTATGTTAAAATGTTCTTACTCATACTACGAAAGGAGGAACCTATTTTTGTCGAAAGCAACACTATTTGACAGCCGTATCAAAAAATACGCTTACTGTAAGCCGCCAGAAATCTGCCGGGATCTTGGTACATCTGCCCTTGGGCTATCCAAAGAACAGGTGGATGCAATGCGGGAAAGATATGGTAAAAACAGTTTTCAGGAACGTAAAACAGATACCACCATCCAGCGACTGCGGCGAGCATTTATTAATCCATTTCATGTGATTCTATTTATTTTAGGTATTGTTTCTCTCGTTACGGATGTTTTTATGGCCTCTAATTTTACACGGAACGCTACTACTGCCCTTATCATTTTTTCCATGATCGTAATCAGCGGTATCATCCGTTTAATTCAGGAGCTGCGGGCGAAAAGCACCGCCGCACAGCTTGACCGTTTGATTCACGAAAAGGTTACTGTAAGACGGAATGGGGAACTACGGGAAATCCCCGGTGAAGAATTAGTGGTAGGCGATCTGGTTCTGTTTTCTGCTGGTGATCGTGTTCCAGCGGACATCCGACTGACAAAGGTAACCGATCTATTTATTTCCCAGGCCGCTATCACTGGTGAAAGCGCCATTTTGGAAAAGAGCTGCCGTACACTTTGTTACAAAGAGCAGGAACCCATAACACAATTGGAAAATCTTGCGTTTATGGCGACCACAGTTATCAGTGGAAAAGGAGAAGGCATCGTGCTGGCCGTAGGAACGGATACGCTGTACGGAGGATTTACCAAACCGGATTCTGAAGATAAAAATGCTTTTCAAAAAGGAGCCAATTCCATTGCCTGGGTCATGATCCGGTTTATGGCAGTTCTGGTTCCCATTGTATTTCTTATATTGGGAATCACAGGTGGAAAGTGGCTGGAATCCTTTGCATTCGCACTGTCTGTAGCGGTAGGGCTGATGCCGGAAATGCTCCCCATGGTCATCACTGCCTGCCTGGCAAAAGGAAGCCTTGCCATGGGAAAAAAGCAGACCATCATCAAAGATCTGAACGCCATGCAGAGCTTTGGAAGCATGGATGTGCTTTGTATGGATAAAACAGGAACACTGACCAATGAAAGTATCCTGCTGGAATATTATATGGATATCCTGGGCAATGAAAATACAGAAGTCCTGGATCTGGCTTATCTGAACAGTTCCTATCATTCCGGCGTCCGTAATCCCATTGACAATGCCATTCTTGCCTGTAAATCCATGCCAGGCAGGGAAATCCATTATGCCAAGCTTCTAACAGAATATCAGAAGGAAGATGAAATTCCCTTTGACTATACCCGTAAGTTTGTCAGTACCCTTGTGCAGGACAGTACCGGAAACAGCCATCTGATTATGAAAGGGGATATTGCACACATCCTTTCCCGATGCAGTCATGTAGAATATCGGGGAACACGACTTCCCATGGAGAAAGATGCCAGACAAAGCGTATTTTCTGTGGTAGGGGAAATGCTGCAGGATGGGATGAAGGTTATTGCTGTGGCTCGGAAACATGTGGGAACACGAAAGGAAATCACACCTGACGATGAAAAGGATATGACTTTGGTTGGTTATCTGTCTTTCTTTGATGCCCCAAAACAGACAGCAAGCGAATCCGTAACAGCACTGAAGAGATTAAAAGTAATCCCGAAGATCCTGACCGGAGACCAGGCAGCCATTGCGCTATCCGTCTGCCGCCGGGTTGGAATCTCTGCGAAACATATCCTGACCGGCACCCAACTGGATGAAATGACAGACTGTGAACTAAAAAAAGTGGTCGAAGAAACCCATGTTTTTGCAGAGCTTACTCCCGGTCAGAAAGTGCGTCTGGTTTCTGCACTCAAAGAGAATGGTCATACCGTTGGATTTCTTGGGGATGGGGTCAACGACATCCCGGCACTAAATGAGGCAAATGTAGGGATTTCTGTAGATACAGCAGTGGACGCCGCAAAAGATGCTGCTGATGTTGTACTGCTGCAAAAAGACTTAAATGTATTGGAGCAGGGTGTCCTGGAAGGGCGAAAGACTTTTACCAATATGCTGAAATATATTAAAATCACTGCAAGTTCCAACTTTGGAAATATTTTTTCCATCATTTGTGCCAGTGCATTTTTACCGTTTCTTCCTATGACCTCCATTCAGATCCTGCTTCTGAATCTGTTATATGATACACTGTGTATCGTACTTCCCTGGGACAATGTAGATGAGGAAGAAATACTGTCCCCAAGAGACTGGTCCGGCAAGACACTGAAGCAGTTTATGCTTTCTTTCGGACCGATTAGTTCCCTGTTTGATATTGTGACTTTCCTGTTTTTATATTATTTCCTATGTCCTGCACTATGCGGAGGAACAACTTACCTGCAGCTTACCGATCCTTCCCTGAAACTTCAGTACGCTGCTTTATTCCAGACAGGCTGGTTTTTGGAGTCCATGTGGACACAGGTTTTAATCCTGCATTTCCTTCGTACTGCCAAAATTCCGTTTCTCCAAAGCAGGGCATCTGCACCGGTCATCTCTATCACTTTGGTAGGGATTCTTGCTTTTACAGCCCTTACGTTTACCAGCGGGGCATCACTGTTTGGACTGACAAAATTACCGCTTTGGTATTTTGCCTTTTTGCTGCTTGTGGCATTTTTCTATATGCTGCTAAGTTCCGTAACCAAATATTTTTATAAGAACAAATATCAAGAGTTGATTTAAAGGAGGCGTTCATGATGAAAAAGAATATCAGTTATATTCCCATGGATCATGCCCTTGAAATCTGGCTCTTGGAAAAATTATTAAGGGAACCGCCGGAAAGTGCTTATACAAAAGAGCTGATTTCCGGTATTCAGGACATGATAAGCGGTGAAGTATCCTCGCTGTTATTAGGAGCCTTAGAAGATACAGAGGTGGCTATTGGTGTACACTCGGATGAACTTCTGATCGGTGATCTGGAAATTCATCCAAGGAGCCGGAAAGTCCTAATGAAAGGTTCTGAAATCAGCCTGACACCAAAGGAATTCGATATTTTATATTTTCTTGCTAAGAATCGTGGAGAAGTATTTACAAAAGAGCAGATTTATCGTGCAGTATGGGAGGAGGATTATCTTCTGGATAACAGTAACATCATGGCCTTTATCCGGAAACTGAGAAAAAAGATTGAACCTGCCCCGGATTCTCCCACATACATTTTAACCATCTGGGGGATTGGTTACAAATTTAATGATGAGTTATGAGAAAGGCGGACTGAGACCATTTTAGTTTCAGCCCGTCTATTTTCTTGCCAAATCGCAAGAAAATCGCAAGACTTTAGCCATAGGATTCCCCGGCTGTTTTTTATATACTTTTCGTGGTCAAAGAAACGTACCACAAATACGGTAATGATTCATACCAATTGGGAGGTGTTGCAATTGAAGAGAAAACGAAAAGATTTGAAAGGGGCAATCCTTTTTGCTCCCTACCCCATATTTACAATCCTATGCAGCTATCTGGGCTGGCATTTCTCTGGATATAGAATGATTATCTTTCAGTTTTGGTATCAGATAAGTGCTGTGGTCTGGGTTATTCTTGCTACCACCATGATTGTACTTATCACCAAACTTTTGAAACTGACGAAACGAAGCAGCTGCTTCTATCACTAAAAGGAGGATCAGACAATGGACTTTACCTGCATTTTTTTTGGAATCCTATTTACCCTTGCCGGTCTTTGGTTTGCCTTTGGAAAAGGCTACCTTCATCTTTCCCTATGGAAAAATATGCCGCAAAAAGAGAAGGATAAACTCCGAATTATCCCTCTTTGCCGCAATATCGGAGGAATCATTACCTTAAACGGTGTCATCTTTCTGGTAAAAGGATTTTTGCCCTTATTTTCAAACCACTGGTTTGTATCTGCAATGATTGTATGGATGATACTTGCCGGCTTAGATGTCTGGTATATCGAAAAAAGTAACCGATACCGCAGACCGTAATTCCCATTGCGGTTTCACATAGATAGCTTTTAAAGATTGTGAGGTGAAAGACATGGACTCTGAAGGCAGTCCACGAAGGCAGAGAATATTGTATGAGTGTCCACAGATTCCGTGTCCCTCATATAATCTTCCTTGCCCCTACGAAAATTCAAGGAGGTAAGACCAATGAACAAAAAAGAAAATCGTATGGCTGTTCGCCAGACTGTAGAAAAGGCAGTCATCCGCGACGAACAGAACCGTCGCATCCAATCTGCAGCAACCAACCCGGTAAAAGAGGTTTTAAAGATCCTTCATACCACACTTAGGGGGTTAGAAGCAGATACCGTATCCGTAAACCGTTCCAAATACGGTACGAACAAAGTCACCCACGAAAAAAAGAAATCCCTGGCAAAACGTGTGGCGGGTGCATTTATCAACCCTTTTACTGCTATTTTATTTTGCCTTGCGTTTGTTTCCACGATTACGGATATGATTTTCCCGTATTTTTCACTCTTTGGAAGCGTACCAGAGGACTTTGATTTCTTGACAGTCGTTATCATTTTAACTATGGTATTTATTTCCGGTACCCTTCGCTTTGTGCAGGAATCCCGCAGCGGAAATGCGGCGGAAAAGCTGCTTGCAATGATCACAACCACCTGTACCGTCACCCGCATAGGACAGGAAAAAACAGAGATACCCATGGATGACCTGGTGGTAGGTGATATTGTCCATTTATCTGCTGGGGACATGATTCCGGCAGATGTCCGTATCCTGGATGCAAAAGATCTATTTGTCAGCCAGGCAAGCCTTACCGGAGAAAGTGAACCGATTGAAAAGCTCCCTCATGTAAGCCCACATAAGGACAGTGTGACGGATTACACAAATATTGCATTTATGGGCAGTAATGTAATCTCCGGAAGTGCAACGGCTGTCGTTATCTGTGTCGGAGATCATACACTGTTTGGCTCTATGGCCGCTGCTGTTGCCGGAGAAGCTGTGGAAACCAGTTTTACGAAAGGTGTCAATGCTGTGTCATGGGTACTAATCCGTTTTATGCTGGTTATGGTTCCGCTGGTATTCTTTGTGAATGGCATTACAAAGGGGGATTGGCTGGAGGCTTTCCTATTTGGGATTTCCATTGCAGTGGGACTCACACCGGAAATGCTTCCGATGATTGTAACCACCTGTCTTGCAAAAGGCGCTGTTTCCATGAGTAAAAAACAAACGATTGTAAAAAACCTCAATTCCATTCAGAATTTTGGTGCTATGGATATCCTCTGTACAGACAAGACGGGGACACTGACACAGGATAAGGTGGTATTGGAATATCATCTCAATGTAAATGGAGAAGATGATACCAGAGTCCTTCGCCATGCCTATCTGAACAGTTATTTTCAGACAGGATATAAAAATCTCATGGATCTGGCTATTATCCATAAAACAGAGGAGATGGAAGCGGCAGATAAACGTCTGATTGACCTGTCCGAAACCTACGTCAAGGTGGATGAGATTCCCTTTGACTTTAAACGCCGCCGTTTATCCACTGTGGTACAGGATAAAAACGGAAAGACACAGATGGTAACAAAAGGTGCTGTGGAAGAAATGCTTTCGATCTGTAGCTTTGCAGAATGTGACGGGCATGTACAACCTCTGCGTGATGAAGTGCGGAGCCGGATTTTGAAAACTGTAGATGGATTAAATGAAAAAGGCTTTCGTGTTTTGGCTATCGCCCAAAAGAGCAACCCATCTCCAGTAGGAGCTTTTGGTGTTAAAGATGAATGCGATATGGTGCTGATTGGTTATCTGGCATTTTTAGATCCACCGAAAGAGTCTACTGCCGATGCTATCCAGGCATTGAAAAACCATGGGGTCCTTACCAAAATCCTCACAGGTGATAATGAAAAAGTAACCCGAACCATCTGTAAACAGGTCGGGCTGAAGGTCCGCAATATGCTCCTGGGTTCTGATCTGGAACACATGAATGATGCGGAACTTGCCAGGGCGGCAGAAACCACCGATGTATTTGCGAAACTGACACCGGAGCAGAAAGCCCGTATTGTTTCTGTTCTTCGTGAGAATGGTCATACCGTTGGATTTATGGGCGATGGAATCAATGATGCTGCTGCCATGAAATCTGCGGACATCGGAATCTCCGTAGATACAGCGGTAGACGTGGCTAAAGAATCGGCAGACATCATTCTTTTAGAAAAAGATCTGATGGTTTTGGAGCAGGGCATCATTGAAGGTCGGAAAACCTATGCCAACATGATCAAATACATCAAAATGACGGCTTCCTCCAATTTTGGAAATATGTTTTCCGTACTGGCTGCTTCTGCTCTTTTGCCATTCCTGCCAATGGAAAGTGTACATTTGATTTTCCTGAACCTGATCTACGACCTGTCCTGTACGGCAATCCCATGGGACAATGTAGATGAAGAGTTTATTGCCAAACCACGAAAATGGGATGCCTCCAGTGTAGGCAGTTTTATGATCTGGATCGGACCAACCAGCTCCATCTTTGATTTTACCACATACATTTTCATGTACTTTGTATTCTGCCCATTCTTTGTATCCAAGGGTATCCTGTTCAATGACCTGCCGGCTCATTTTAGCGGAACAGAGCTGACGGCGATGCAGACACAGTATATCGGAATGTTCCAGGCTGGCTGGTTTGTAGAATCTATGTGGAGCCAGACATTAGTAATCCACATGATCCGTACACCGAAGCTCCCATTTATCCAGAGCCGGGCATCTGCTCCTGTGACATTCCTTACGATGACAGGGATTACGATTCTGACCATCATACCATTTACGATATTTGGAAAACTTCTTGGGTTTGTGGCACTGCCAGCAGCATACTTTGCATATCTGCTTCCGTGTATCTTATTGTATATGGTTTTGGCAACAAGCTTGAAAAAGGCTTATGTCCGTCATTTTGGCGAATTACTTTAAGGAGGTGCAACAATGAACTGGAAAGAACTTTGGATGACACTTTTTGGAACTACGGAATGGCTTGGTCTGAACATGGGATTCTGGGTGGCTTTAGCTGCCGTATTACTGATTGTAATTCTCATGAATGTCCTATTCTGGTCTATGAAGCCGAAAACAGACACCAAAAACTGTCCTAATAAAAAAGACGCATAAAAGAAGCAGGGGAGATACACAAATTTTCGTGGAGTCTCCCCTCATGTATTTTCTTCCAGCGCAATACAACATACTGTATTTTTATTATTGACCTTCGCTATATCTTGTGTTACTATGATATTGTATTTAAGTTTTGTGTTATCCCTTTATAGGGTGTCTGGATACTATCTCCAGTACACATGCAGTTTAAGTTGGAAAATCGTGTCATTATAATGCCGTTTTATACGGTGCTATAATGGCACTTTTTTTATTTATCACTATTTTATCGCCCAAAGGGCAGAAAGGAGAATTTTTATGTCATCTATTATCATTGTAACAGGAAGGGTAACTGCCGATCCGGTTATGCAACAAGCAAAGAACTCCGGAACTGAATACATCAGTCTGGGGCTTGCTACCAACCAGAGAGGTCAAAACGGAAAGGAAGAACCCATCTTCTATCAGTGTTACTGCAACAAGTTTCTTGCAGATCGACTGATAAAAGCCGGTGTCAAAAAATCAACGTGTCTCATGGTCTACGGAGATTTAGAACTCCATCCGTATATTCACCAGAAAGGCAATAATGCAGGTCAAGCAGCTATCACGCCGCAAATTATGGTAAAGGACTGGCAGTTCTTACCTGCGAATCGTAATGATACCAATGCAGCAACACCTGTACCGGGGAATCCAATGGTCGGAAATCCGAATGTTCCACCAGTACCAGCAAACGGTGCTACTTATAATGGAAACCCGGCAATGGGAATGAATCCTTCCGGTACCGTGCCTACTGGCGCAATGCCAGCCAATAACAATATGATGCCACAGGCCGCACAACAGATGTCTTATGCTCCGGCAGGGGGATCGGCTTATGCACCACAGGGATTTACGGCTGGCAATGTGTCTGGTGATGGATTTACCAATATTCCGGAAAATACACCACCACAGCAGCTTCCATTCCCGTAAATTATCAAAGATCCCTAAAATGAAGGAATTGCGACTTTCCAGTATCTACTGGTCTGCTGCAATTCCTTTTTCTATTGAAACAAACATGGAGGAAATGAAGTGAATACACAAAAGAAATTTCTTAAAGTTCTAAGTATGCTCACAATAATTTTGTTAATTGCAACTATATTCATACCAGGAAATGGAAATCGTAATGCAGTCGCAAGTATCGGAATCCTTGGCATCCTGCTGCTATTTCTTTCCACACTTCTTCCCAAAATCCATAAGCTGACTCTAAACCTACTCAAGAACCAGGGCAAAACAAGCCCTTGGTCTTCTTTGAAATCATCTGAGCCAGTTTCCGAAACAGAAGAATTACTTTGGAGACAAATCAGCTATCAGATTACCGACAAACTACAGGCTGCATTTCCAAATGCAACATGGGAATTCCAGAAGCCGCCATCCATGAAGCAGCTTCTTTGCGGAAATCCCATACGTCTGAGAACCTTTCATACGGAGGACTACAACTTTGCGGAAGCACGTATGAACCAATACGGATATCTGGAACTTCAAATGCTGACCATTGCCAGCCTCAAAAAGACTGTCACAGTTACCGATGAGGACGATGTTCCTTTTGCTGATCCGGAATCCTGGTATTCCTTAATTGGCAAGAAAAAACTGGAGAACCTTATCGGACAGCTCCATGCGAAAGGACACCATAAACTCTATATTAATGAAAACGGGCAAATTTACATCCAAAATGGTGATACAGCGGAAATCAAGGATTGTTTTGATTATTTCCCGCCACGAAACTATTGGGATATTCTCATTTCCATCTTCCAAAAAGATGAATTGACCGCAAAAGAAAAGGACCAGGCACTAGAATTATCCTGGATAAAAGAATAAAGGAGGAAATACTATGCCAAATACAAACTTTGTCCCTAACTGGACTTTTGAAAGAACGCTACCATCTCCATTTGACAGCTATTCCGGGAAAAGTGCAGTGATGAAAGACATCGCTTCCAAATACTGTAATCAGCCTAAAAAACGGGCTACTCTCCATTCTGCTACTTTGCAGGCAGTTTTTTCTTATATGGATTTGGAAAATCCACCTGCTGGAAAAGCAGAGGAAGAACTCGGAGCCATTGGAAGCCAGGCAAACAATTTTACAATCGCAGAATATCCAAGCCGTACCGGGTTGCTGCATGTAGTGGTCTACAACCGTATGACTGGGAAATTTATAGCCGGAAAGTATGAAAAACCTTTGGATCTGGACAGTAAACCAGAGCCATATCAGTTTAAAAAAGATGAAGATTCCGGAAGTGCTCTTTATTTTGCTTTAATGCCTACGTTTCTTTCTGATGACGAATTCAATGAAAAATATCAGGAATTAAAGCAACACCGTGATGACGGTTTTCCTGACCTGCCCAAAGCTGCAGAAACGGCTGCGGTTCTTTGTGATAACGTGTACCGCAGGATCCGTTATGGTGATTCCCTTCCTATCGGGAACATCAAAGTTGACACTCCTGCAAATGGCGTGCTCCAAAGACTTACACCACTGAATATCCAAAAAGGTGTTTATGCACCAACGGAAATTATCCAGGGTACCTTTCAGGTATTAAAAGGTGGACATCACTATACTGCTTCCGCCGTTTCAATTCCCAAAGAAGATTTTGTCGATAAATACATCCTGTCCAATTCTCGGACATTAACTCCCCAAGAAGAATCAACCGTTCCTATTCTCGAAGATTGGTATGTAATCCCAAAAGAAATCCAAAGAATATGCGAACATGCCAAATTAACAACTGACAGCAAGCAGCCTATGCGGAATTTTATGCTCCGTGGGCCTGCTGGAACGGGAAAGACCGAAGGTGCCAAAGCCATTGCTGCAGGACTTCACCTGCCTTACCGATGCATCACCTGCTCGGCAAATACAGAAATTTTTGACCTTCTTGGACAGATTTTACCTGATGTAGATGAAAAACAGCTTTCTTTGGTAGGGGAACTGCCCTCTTTTCAAGACATTACCCTCGATCCGGCTACTGCCTATGAAAAATTAACGGGTACTTATGATGAAAAGGTATCAGAAAATACAGTTTATGAAGAATTGATCCATCATATATCTGAGGAAATGAAGCAGAAACAAGCTGCTACCTCCAGCAGCCAACAGTTCCGCTATGTGGATACACCACTGGTTGAAGCCATCCGAAACGGCTATCTGGTAGAAATACAGGAGCCTACGGTGATTGCCAATCCTGGTGTACTGGTAGGGCTTAATTCCCTGTTGGACCGTTGTAACAGCGTATTTCTGCCAAACGGGGAAGTCATCCATCGGCATCCGGATACTACCATTGTAGTCACAACTAATCATGACTATGCCGGCTGTCGTCCCATGAACCAGTCTGTCATTTCAAGAATGAATATGGTCATAGATATGGATGAACCGGATGAAGAGACCATGGTAGAGCGTGTTCTTGCTATTACCGGATGTTCCGATAAAAAATCAGTACGTACCATGACACAGATTGTACGTTCCATCGCACAGTATTGTCAGGATAACCTGATAACAGATGGCTGCTGTGGAGTCCGGGAATTAATAGCCTGGGTTCAGTCTTTTATGGTATGTGGCGATATACAGGAAGCTGCTCATTATACCATTTTATCTTCCGTCACTGCCGATTCTGAAAGCCGTATCGAAATTGAAGGTTCTTGCTTGGATACAGTTCTTGCATCATAACACACTATTGAGGAACACCTTTTATACCGAAGCCGAACTACGCAAAACTCTGGCAGAAAATCTCGTTTATTTAAGAAAATCCAAGCAGACGAAACTCTCTCAGAAAGCCGTAGCAAGACTTCTGCATCTACCGGAAAAAACAATTATGAACTATGAAAATGGGCATACGCTTCCATCTGCTTACGCCGTCTTTCGGTTAGCCCAGTATTACGGCTGTACAATGGAAGATCTCCTAACCCAAAATATGAAAAAGAAAGAAAGGTGAAGAAATTGAATAACACTCAAAAAGCTTTAAAAAGAATGATCCGGGATACGGAGTCAAAAATCACTGATGAAGAACTCTTTCTTTCATCGGCTTTCCAAAAATACCAAACATCTCTAGCGAAAGCGGCTACTGGCCGTTCTCGCTATGGACTTCAGGTACTTATGGAATGGGACAGTTCTGAAAATGCAGACATCGCTTATACAGATAATTATAGAATTCACTGTAACGCTGCAAACCCGATAACCCAAAGCTTTCCTTCCCGATTTCTACGTTCACAAAGCCTGACAGGATTGACCGGACATGAAATCGGACATCTGCGTTACTCTGATTTTGCATCACTACAGCTTTATCTGACCAATATGGAAAATGGTTCCTTCTATCCAGAAGCACCAGACAATCTGCCTTCTGGATACAAGGCAAATCTGCAGGACATCTTAGATGCCATGGAAGAAAAAGATAACGCAACGTGTCTGACGCTATCCCGCTGTGCTGCACAGTTTAATAATATACTGGAGGACATCTACATTGAAGCCCGGATGTGTGAAGAATATCCCGGAACTTTTAAGCAGGGAATACAGATCAATAATCTGCGGATGTCTGAATTGATTCCTTCTATACAGGAACAAATTGATTGTGGCTATCAGCCGTTTTCCATCATGAGTAATTTAATTTTGTCTTATTGCCGGACTGGTAATATAAATAACCGCACGAATTATTCTGGAGAATACACAGACACACTTTCAGACTGTATGGATTATATTGACGATGCCTTAATTGCCACACAGGGGAAAGAACGCTTCCGTGCTTCCAACTATCTTTTAGTACTTTGCTGGAACTATATTCAGCCTATAGTAGAGCAAACCAGAGAGTCTTTAAAAAAGCAGGATAGTACCCAAGTTGGCGATGCTCTGGAGGATCTGCTGCGGAAAGAATCAGGTAGCGGATCTCCTCTTCCAACTGGTAAAAACGGAGGAATCCCTAAAAACATTCCAGGTCCTACAGAAAAATCAAAAACTCCTATAACCTGTGACTTATCTGGTCTTGATCCAAATTACAGGCAAGATGCAATCAACCAGGCAGAAAAGGTACTGCAGGAAGAAGGAGGCAGAATTGAACTTGCTAAGACTACAGCAATATTAGATGGAAATAATCCAGGAATCACATACGCATCACAGTATGCCGGTTCCGGTTATGAAAATGCAGCGAATGATCTTGCACGCATCCTAAATGATGTTGCTACGGAAAGAGCCCAAAATGATTATGAACAGGAATTAACAGAAGACTTGCAAAAATCGGCGGATGAAATACATTACGGAAATGCCCATGCAGGCATCCATGTAACAATCCACCGCATCAATCCAGTTTCCGACTTTTTTATCAAATCTTATCAAACAGTGGCTTCCCCTCTTTTGCGGACCTCCAAACGGCTGCAAAGTTCCATTCTTCCTTTATTAAAAGAAGAGGCAGAAGGCGGGAAACAAAAAAACCTGTTATTTGGTAAAAGGCTGGATATGCGGGCTTTACACCGAAAGGACGGCGGTATCTTTACCAGAACTAGGCTTCCGGATGAAGAACAAAAACTTTCCGTGGGACTTTTGGTTGATGAAAGTGGTTCTATGGGCTGGGGAGATCGTATTACCCATGCCCGGAAAACTGCAATCGTGCTGTATGATTTCTGTACGAGCCTGGGAATTCCTATTACCATTTATGGGCATTCTACAGATTCTAAGGGTGTTGCTTTGTATTCCTATGCTGAATTTGATTCTCTGGATGCCTCTGACCGTTACCGGCTGATGGATATGTCTGCCCGTAATGGCAACCGGGATGGAGCTGCACTTCGTTATGTTGCGGAACACCTGGCAAAGCGTCCGGAATCACAAAAACTCCTCATCATAATCTCTGACGGACAGCCCGCAGATTGTGGGTACAGTGGTACGGAAGCAGAAGCAGATCTTCGTGGTATCAAGAATGAATATCGTAAACGTGGCATTGTGATCTTTGCTGCAGCAATTGGTGATGACAAAGAAAACATCCGCAGAATTTATCAGGATGGTTTTTTAGATATTACCAAATTAGAAGATTTGCCCAAAAATATGACACAGCTTGTAAAACAATATTTGAAATAGAAAGAAGGAAAACATACATGAGTGAAAATTATCAAAACTCAATTACAGATCAGATATGCAAAGTACAGACCAGTAAAAAATTAATTGCACTGTATGACCGCCTCCGCTACACAAGTTATAACAGCTATGCACAGCTTCATGCAAAAGGAGAATTTGAAGAAAATGGTCATAAAGTTCACTCCCTTATTGGAATCTCCATACAGGATTATTCTAGTGGTACCGGTGATAAAAATATTATCACCCGTTTTCATCTGGCACCCGAACAAATTCAATTTCTGCTGTCCAGAGTTACCGCTGGCTTTCCTGAATTTGAATGGTCACAAAGTAAAATATTTGGTGTGCCGGATGGCAATGGCTATTCTACTGCACAACAGTTTTTTATTTCCCGCCACGTATATAACAACCAGCAGGAAATACTGACCAGCCCATGGAGAATTCAAATTAATAACGGAAAAGGTATCAAGAAAAAGAATCATAACGGCGGCACTTATATGCAGGCTCAAAGTTTTATCTCTGAAAAAAGTGCTTTTATCCAATTGACAGATATGGATTTTTATATGCTGTTAAAACGTGCTGATTCCTATATCGTAAATTGGGAAAACTATGTTGCATCCTTCCTGATTCAAAACGGCAAACAACAATTAAAAAAGCAACAGGAAGCACGAATGACGCAAAATATACAGCCACAGCCAGATGAAATGACTTCCTATATGCAGGGACAGCCACAAGAGCAATATCTGAATGGTATGTATGTCGCTTAAAGAATTTCAACAAAGAAGCAGCCGAAAAGACTGCTTCTTTTTATAAAGGAAAGGAGATCTCTATGGATTATGCTACAACACTAAATATTGACCAACAAGGGCGGATCATTATTCCTGCCAAAGTAAGAAAAGCCCTACAGCTTCATACAGGCGATGTATTGATGTTGGAAGCTGACACACGCAACATCTGTCTTCGTAAATGCGACTCCCATATCCCTATGGATATCCGGTTAGACAGTTTTCTGGATATTTTACATAGTAATGTCCCTTGCCGGATCCTGTTATGTAATCATTCCAAAATCATTGCTTCCAAGAATTATCATACAGCACTTAATATGCCTGTAACAGAAAGTATTCAAAGGCTTCTGCAACAGGGAAAGATGAAATTATTCTCTGATAAGGAATGCATATACCCTACTATGACAGGAAAATATCCCATATCAGCCTTTTTCCCTATTTCTAAAAAAGACGAATTTGGTGAAACGTTGGGACTTTTACTGTGTACAAAAAATCAACAATCTTTCAGCGAAATGGATTTAGGCTGTGCCAAAATGACTGCGGCGGCGATTTCCCGCTATCTCCAACAAAATTATGAAAGGACGGTGATATAAAATGAATGACTTAATGCTGCATCGGGCAGCACAATTATTAGAAGCTGAATTTGGTCCCCAATGGCGTACTGTCGCTGACATGCTTGGAACGGAAGGATTGCGAAAACGTGTAGGAAAAGAACTGACTTCTTTCATGGCATACCCAGAACGGGGAGAAGGCGGTAACAGCCAGTGGCGTGGTAACTGCTCCCCCGAAGTGGTTGCAGCGCTTCTACGCTATTGCCTGGACGATAAGCGATATTACGGAAAAGATACCAGCACCTTTACCCTCTTAGATCCTATGAGTGGCTCCGGAACTTCAAAGGCGGCTGCTGACCGTTATCAGGTACGTTCCCTGCTCTATGATCTAAATCCGGCACCTGCTTATGGAAAAGGTAACTGGAATGCTCTAAAAGATGAAGTGGAGGATTCCGCTGATCTCATCTTTTTCCATCCACCTTACCATAATATGATCCAGTATTCCGGAAATATCTGGGGAAACCCTCACCCGGACGACCTATCCCGCTGTGAAAACTATTCGGATTTTTTAGAAAAACTAAATCACTGTATCCGGAAATTTTTCCTGGCACTTCGGAAAGGTGGCAGGCTTGCCATACTGGTAGGCGATATGCGGCTCCATGGTAAGTTCTATAGTATGCAGAATGATTTAATGCGGATGGGTGATTTTGAATCCTTTCTGGTAAAGGGCCAGTTTAATTGTGTTTCCGACAATCGGACGTACAAAAAGCCTTTCATTCCCATTGTGACAGAATATGCTCTGTTGCTGAAAAAAGCAGATTCTTTCATTATCCCCTTCAGCATCCGGCAAGAAGGTGTGTTTTCTGTACAAAATACAGATATTCTTGCACTAACTTGGCATCATCTAATCCGGATGACAATGGAGAGTATTGGAGGAAGAGGGGCTTTAAAAGACCTGTACGCTTTATTAAAGGAACACCCAAAAGCGAAAAAGAATCCGCATTATCAGGAACGTATCCGTGCCACCTTATATGAACACCCAGACGAATATATACCTGTATCGAAAGGATATTTTCGTTTGAGTTACCCTGTTACATAAAAACGAGCCATGAAAAACAGATTCTCTATGGCACTACAAAAGGAGTGTGAACACTATGACAAATCGAAAGCACCATGTGAAAGATAAACAAATAACGACACTCTCAGGATGGTTTCATTCTCCGCTACGGGTTGGGGAACGTGCTATTATTTCTGGGGTCAATGGTTTCTCTATTCTGACATCTCCTATCCTAACGATTTTGGAAGTATCAAATGACAGTATCGTTTTCGAAACAGAAAATACCATTTACCATTTGGTTCATACACCAGAGACCGTATCGGAAGTGATGTGTGCTTGAATAACATATATGAATTGGGAAGCAGGCTTTGTGAATTACTTTCAACTTTGAAGAAAAACCGGGAATACGTTCCACTTGAAATTTTACAAACACAGTATCGGGTTCCTTATGAAACCCTAAAAAAGCAAATTGGTGATACAGCGACAGCTTTTGTAAAAGAAATCACATTATCAAAGCTTATGATAAATCCAGATGTATCTCTGGAAGAGCAGATTTCTGTTATCCAACAGGCCATTACAACATCCGGGATGCTCAAAGAAATGAGCTATACCTTATCAAAACTGTATGATGTGGAACTACTGCACAGGCAGGCATTAAAATTAAGGACATATATTGAAGATGCTCTATATCCATATATTGCCCTTCAGGATTGCCTTGTCGTTGATATGGAACGTATAGAGGATACGCCAATTATCTACAATACAATTACCCAAAAGGTTTATGAGAATGGGCAATGGAGTAAACAGGATTTGGATCTGCATGGGAAACTATTAATCTATGTAAAATCCAGTCCTCCTATGCCTGCAGCAACAGAACAAATAAACAATGGATTCTAAATTCAAAAATTATTATGTCAAGAAGGGAAACTTTTGTGGGTTTCCCTTTTTACGAAAATAATTTCAGTTGTTCATATTCTGCTGTCCGATTCAACGGTATGGGCTTCTTAGCAAGAATAATTTCTACCGCTGCATCCTCCATAATCCAATCTTCCAGTTCTTGTCGTTCCAAAAGCAATGGCATCCGTTCATGCACCGGTGCTACGGAAGCATTTGCCTGTGTAGTCAGAATAACAAAACGATTTTGGCCATTATAGATTTGATAACACCCTGCCATAAATAATGTGGCATCCTGCTTTGGACTTTGAAAAGTATATTTTTCTTTGTTTTTACTCCATTCGTAAAAGTGACGGGCGGGAATCACACATCTTCGATGTAGCACACTTTCTCGAAAGGTCTTCTTGTCTAGTATCGCCTCTGCCCTTGCATTGATAAGCAGTCCCTTTCCCTGGAATCCCGGAAAGCCCCACTGCATCTGCCTTGCAGCCACTTCCCTACACTCCTTTGTAAGTACAACTGCAGATTCAGACGGATGGATGTCCTGCCCATGCTCTATCTTTAAACGCTGGTCCAGTTTCTTTACAATCTTCTCAATCTCCTGTGAAGTTTCATCATCCACATAATATCTTCCGCACATTTTCTGTCCTCCTTTTTCCTATTTTACTTCATCCCTGGGTATCTTATACAACCAGTTTCCATGCACAATCCTCCGGACAAAAGAGGAGCACAAAATTGATTTGTTTTCCCAAAAGTACCGCCTGACATCTATACTTCCAGTTCACAATCCCCGCATACCACTGTTTTTCTACAGTCAGAACCTGGATATGATTGATCTGGATAATCTCTTCATCCTCCCCTTTTACCTTCAACATCAATGGCAAAGATTTTCCGGTAGCTGTGAACCAGCACTGGACTGCCACCTCATGATAGGTTCCGGATAAAGGCTCCTGCTCTGTATGCTCTGTATTTATTCCGATTCCAAATGCCACCGTTTCTTCCCCCTTCCCGCTATTCTGTCTTTAATTTCTCATAGTCCACAGAACGTTTTTCCCGTGAAATGCCGCCACTCATGTGATCAATACACCCACCTAAAAAAGCCGCACGTATTACCGAATCATTCCCATACCGTTTTCTGATCTGATCTATCGTTTCATCCATTTTTTCCAACTTCTCATAATCATTCGTATCAAATAGATCCAATTGCCTCATATTCACCTGATCCTTGATGCGGCTGGTATGGATTCCCAGATGCCGGATGGGTGTCCCATCCCAGAGCTGGTCAAATAACTGGCAGGCACACTGATGAATCTCTTTCGTAATATTGGTTGCATTCTGAAGCGTCATCTGGTGACTGGCATAACTGAGATCATAGTTCTTGATCCCTACTGCAATCACTTCTGCCCTGGCTCCTGCTCCACGAAGTCTGCTTCCTACTGTCTCTGCCAAAGCCAACAGCACCAATTTTGCCGTAGATGCATCTGTCACATCAAAAGGAATCGTTGTGGAATTACCATATCCCTTATTGGCAGGCGGGGCAGACTGGACTACAGATACATCAATCCCATTTGCAAATCCCCAGATTACTTCCCCATGTTTCTTTAACTGTTGTTTTAAGTAGCCAGGATCGCTCTTTGCCAAATCTCCTATGGTTCGGATTCCCAACTTAAAAAGTGTCTTTGTTGTTGCCCGTCCTACAAAAAACAAGTCGCTTACCGGTAATGGCCACATCTTATTCCGTATCTCAGACTTCCATAATGTGTGCACTCTGTCTGGCTTCTGAAAATCACTTGCCATCTTAGCTAACAGTTTATTCTCTGAAATACCGATATTCACTGTAAATCCAAGCCGTTCCTTAATCTGTCTCCGCATCTTCTCCGCTGCTTCCACTGGCGTCCCCCAAAGCAATTCCGTTCCAGTCATATCTACAAACGCCTCATCTATCGAGTATTGTTCCACTGCGGGAGAATACTCTTGCAAAATTCCCATAAAAGCTTTGGAACACCTCTCATACAATCCATAATTCGGAGGCACTAAAATAAGATTTGGACATTTCTGTTTTGCTTCCAAGATTGATTCACCTGTCTGTATCCGATATTTCTTTGCTGGAATGGATTTTGCCAAAATGATTCCATGACGCATCGCCATATCCCCTCCTACCGCCGACACCTGTTCTCTTAAATCGCCTTTCCATCCCAAATGATGCAGCCGATATACCGCTTCCCAGGACAAAAAGGCAGAATTTACATCTATATGAAAAATCACTTTTCCCAAACTCACGTTCCCCTCCTTTATATCTCATTATATAGAACATACGTTCTGAAATCAAGAGATAATATTTTCCATATCCATGCTTCCTCTATATATAGTAATTCTCCTCTCAGACTAAACGATATATAGCGTTTTTATATTGACACATACTACATATAGTGTTACACTTACTATGTAATTATTATTTGTGTCATCCGGAAAGGATATACGCACGCAGTTTAGGTTTGTAAAAGTGTCAGAAGTATACCACGCTACCAGCAGGAACTTCTGGCTTTTTTTATTTTGCAGGAAACTGCACGCATTAGAGAATGAACATCCGTGTCATTCTCTTTTTTTATGCCTGAACGCAAAGAAAGGAGGAAGAAAAACCGGAACAAATAAGAATTACAACTATACCATAGAAAAGGAGACAAGAATAAAATGAACCATCCCAATGAATTATCAAACGTGGAAAAAATCAAACAACTGGTGGACTATCTGAATTTACAGCGTAACGCTTATTATAATGAGAACAGTCCGAATATCAGTGATGCGGAATATGACCGAATCTTCGATGAATTAGTGGAATTAGAAAAGCAGACAGGCTTTATCTTATCCAATTCACCGACACAAACCGTAGGCTATACTCCCATCAGTGAACTTCCCAAAGTAAAGCATCCAGTCCCTTTGCTCTCTTTAGATAAGACAAAGCAGGTACAGGACTTGATAAGTTTTGCCGGTAAGCAACCGGTTCTGTTTATGCTGAAGTTGGACGGATTAACGACTAAATTGGTCTACGAAAATGGAACACTTGTAGAGGCTTCCACGCGTGGCGACGGAGAAATTGGGGAACTTATCACCCATAACATCCCTGCATACGTTGATGTCCCTCTCTCAATTCCATATAAAGGCCGGCTGGTGATTGTTGGAGAATCCTTCATCCCAACCAATGACTTTGAGCGTTTAAAAGAAACCCTCCGAGATGGAAAAGGAGAACCTTACAAAAATGGGCGAAATCTGGCTTCTGGCTCTGTGCGAAGTCTTGATCCGGCAAATTGTGCAGGACGCTGTCTGCACTTTATGCCTTTTAATGTTCTGGAAGGTCTGGACTCTCCATTTCTCTTTCCAGACAGCAGAGCTATGAAAATTTCCAGCCTGTTTGACTATGGTTTTCAGCCTTGTCCTTATATTGCTGCAAACCATCCCTTAACCTCGGAACTTGTAAATCAGTATATTGAAAGGCTGACTGATCTGGCAGGCAAAAAACATCTGCCTATTGACGGAATTGTAATGATTTTCGACAGTCTGGACTATTCCAAAAACTGCGGGCGTACCGGACATCATTATAAAGATGGACTGGCTTTTAAGTTTGAAGACGAAACTTACGAAACCACTCTTCGCAATATAGAATGGACACCCACCCGTTTCGGAGAAATTGCACCTGTGGGAGTTTTTGACCCTGTGGAAATTGACGGATGCTCTGTTTCCAGAGCAACCCTTCACAATCTGACCTTTATCAAAGAATTAGAATTGGTGCCAGGTTGTAGAATTTCTGTATCAAAACGTAATATGATCATTCCTCATATTGAAGAAAATCTGGAACGTGGTCATTACGTAGATGCAGTTCCTCCTGTATGTCCATGCTGTGGTTCTCAGACTCGTATCTATCAAAGAAAAGGAAATGATGGGCGTCTCATTGAAACGGTGCATTGTGACAATCCCAACTGTGATAGCCAGATTCGAAAACGCTTTACACATTTCGTTGGAAAAAAAGCAATGAACATCGAGGGGCTCTCCGAAACTACCTTGGAAAAATTCCTGACTTTGGGTTATCTCCAGACATTTCCGGATATTTACCATCTAAATGAACATCAGGAAGAAATCTTACAGTTGGAAGGTTTCGGTAAAAAATCCTTTGAAAGATTATGGAATTCCATTACTTCCAGCCGGAATACTACCTTTGTCCGGTTCCTGGTTTCCATGGATATTCCTATGGTCGGAAGGACCAAAAGCAGGATTTTGGATACAGTATTCCACGGCAGTCTGCAGGAATTTTTTGACGCTGCCTCTGGTGACTATGATTTCACCCAGTTAGATGACTTTGGTGATACTCTGAATCAGAATATCCATGACTGGTTCTCTGATGAAAACAATCTAATTCTCTGGCACGAACTCCAAAAAGAACTTATATTTGAAGAAAGAAAGGAAATGAACACTATGATGAAAGAAAATGTATTTACAGGATGTACTATCGTTGCAACAGGAAAACTTGCTCATTTTACAAGAGATGAAATCAACTCGAAGATTTTAGAGCTTGGAGCAAAAGCCGGCAGTTCTGTCACAAAAAAGACAGATTATCTAATTTGTGGGGAAAAAGCCGGCAGTAAATTAGCAAAAGCCCAGTCTCTCGGCATTAAGATTTTATCTGAAGATGAGTTTCTTGAAATGATTGCGTAAGGAGAAATCTATGAGTATCATTACATCCGTTTTTCATATCTATGGATTTCTTATTACAGAAGAGGCTGCTAATCTTATCCTTCGATATACAGAGGAAGTTTTTCCTGATTTATACAAAGAGTTCTCTGATCCAGAATCACTCTTAGCCTTTCAGGAATATCTTTGTGAGAAACTTGATGGCTGTCGTTATGGCACTGCTGAGTCTATGACGGTATGGAGGATCAAAGATCAGGAAGAACTGGACTTAAATCCAGGAGAAGAATTTTATATCATTGAACTTAAAAATTCTTCCCACTTATTTTCACAGGCGTATTCTTCTTATACGGAAGTTATCCAAGAAATTCAAGAAACGTTTGGTGAATTACTTCCTCCCGATTTTCCATTAGATGATTTTCTTGTGGAAATCATGGGCGAAGTTTGGGGATAGTGAAATGGGGTGACGTCCCATTTCAAACATCTTTTGCAACTTTACATTTATAATTATTTTACCGTTGGAAAGCACCTTCTTTTTTGATATAATGAAAGCAAATGGAGGGATAACGTATATGAGTATTCAATCAGATATAGAGATGCTATCAATTGAAGCACTGGAATATTATGCTAAAAAGCACCAAATATCAGAAGACGATGCCTTTAATATTTTCTACAAACATCAAGTATTTGAAAAAATACTGGTACAACACGAAACGTTGCACCAATTAGATATTCATGATACTTTTCAATACGTAGAAGATATTATAGAAGAAGATACGCCCACGCTTGTTCTTTTCCATGGCTCCAATATTGCATTTGATAAAATCGATTTGAACAAATCACATAACCGTCGTGATTTTGGTCGTGGATTTTATTGCACAGTTCTCGAACAGCAGGCAAATGAATGGGCGAACCGCCTGTACTTGCGTACTCATACTGGCGGCAAATATGTGTATCGGTATATCTTCCAGCAATCCGAGGAACTAAAAATCAAACATTTTGCCACCTTGGACAAGGAATGGTTGGAGTTTGTCAAACTCAACCGTACTGTCGGCGATATCCAGCATCACTATGATGTTGTAATTGGGCCTGTTGCGGATGATAATACCATGGAAACTGTACAACTTTATTTGTCCGGTATCTTGAGCGTGGATGAAGCGGTTACAAGGCTTCGGTATAATAAGGTTAATAATCAGGTTTCCTTTCACACCCCACTTGCTCTTGAACATCTGGTATTGGAATCTCGAAAGGATGTGTAAAACATGGAAGGTAAATATTTTTTTAACGGAAAAGATATTTCAATGAATCTGTATATTCAGATCCGGGATGTTATCGATATTATTATGGAAAAGAGTAATCTTTCCTTTCCGGATGCCATGGGCAAATTTTATCATTCAAAAACTTACAAGGCCCTACAAAATACAGAAAATACTCTTTGGGCGGAATCTGCCGGCTATATTGCAGACCGCTATTACGAAGAACAAGAAGAAGCACAAATAAACAAATAACAAACAAAAAAATATGTTTAAGAAGGAACTGCTTACCATAAGCGGTTCCTTTTTTGTATAAGAAAGAAGGGATTACATGTATATTAATACCTATTCGAATCATTACCAGCAAACAATTGACCACTTTCATGGAGCATACGCTTTTCTTAGTAACTTCTATCCTTCCCGGATATATTACCGGGGCTACTGGTATGCAAATAATGAGGCTGCTTTCCAGGCACAAAAGACCATTTCCCCTAAAGAACAGCTTCAATTTACCAAATTAAGGAATCCAAAAGATGCAAAAAAACTGGGAAGAGAAGTGCAGCTCCGTTCAGACTGGGAAAGTGTAAAGCTTATGTACATGTATGAAATTTGTATGTGCAAATTCATGCAGAATCCTACCCTATGTAAAGCATTACTTGCTACTGGGAATTGTCACCTTGTTGAAGGAAACAACTGGGGAGATTATTTTTGGGGTTCTGTAAATGGTCATGGCGAAAATCATCTGGGCAAAATTCTTATGGATATACGTGCAAAGCTTCAATTTGAATGTTAAAACATAATTTATCCAATTTTGCACTGTATGAACTGCAAATATTTTGCTATAATGAAAGATAGATTTTAAAGAAAGGATTTGTGCTTATGTATCTGAAGCGTTTTGTCTATGACCGTCTTCTGGATTGGAAAAATGAAGGAGGTCATAGTACCCTGGAAGTCGGTGGAGCCCGTCAGGTTGGAAAAACCTACCTGATACAGAAATTCGCTGACGAAAACTACAAACACAAAATTTATATTAACCTGTTTGAATTAAGCGGCAAACAGTTTATGGAATGTTATAAACAGGCAACCGACTGGACACCTGGAACAAAACGGCGGGAGCATCCTCTCCACGATGCCTTCCAGTTATATGAACCGGACTTTATTGATTCTGAAGATACCGTCATCATTATTGACGAAATCCAGGAGTCTTCCGAAATTTATAACCGTATCCGGGAGTTTACACGTCACTTTAAAGCCCATTTCATCATCACAGGAAGCTACCTTGGACGGATTTATGATCCGGAATTCCGTTATTCCAGCGGTGATGTCACAAAGCTTACTATCTACACACTTTCTTTTGAAGAATTTTTGATGGCCTATGACCAAAGCCTATATGACGATTATAAAAAAATACCTCTCCATTCATCTAAAGCCGAGGTCTATGATCACTTAAAAGAAACCTATGAGCTGTACTGCCAAATTGGTGGCTATCCCAAAGTAGTAGAAAACTATTTGGAGAACCAAAGCATCGTAAAAGCACAAGGCGAACTTGTAAAAATCATTGATACCTTTACCAATGAATCCATTCGCTATTTTACGGATATTTTGGATACCAAAGTGTTTACCCATATTTTCTTTTCCATCTGCCGTATTTTAAACCGTGAAAAGAAAGGATTTTCAGAAGACAGCATCAGCGAAGAATTGCAAAAACTGGTAACCAAAGACTACTCCAGCAATATTTCAAAGGCTACCTGCAACCGTGCCATTAGCTGGCTGTACTTTTCCGGAATCATCGGATTCTGTGCCAAAATAACAGAAATGGATATTTTGGATTTTAAGTCTGCAAGCCGCTGCTACTTCATGGATATGGGGCTGGCAAACTATTATCTGACACGTACCGGTACCGATTCCCGTGTACTTGCAGGCACATTAAATGAAAATTATGTCTATATCAACCTGAAGAAACGCCAGGATTTTCCACAGGAAATTTCCTTTGAAACCCCTGCTTTTGCTACCTACCGTGGCGGAGAAATTGACTTTGTAGCACAAAGCCTATCCTCTTCCACCCGCTATTTAATAGAAGTTAAAGCTGGAAAAGGTACTGCTTCCACTGCCCAGAAAGCCCTGGCACAAGGAAAAGCAGATAAGCTTCTTTATTTAAAGGGCGCAACCAAAGGTGGTATAGACGGTAAAACAGAAACACTGCCTATTTATTTACTGGAACAATACAAATTTAATTAAGTTTATGTTTACGAAGAGACTACTTCCCAAGTGGTCTCTTTTTTATTTAGGAGGACAATAATATGAATTCAATAAAAGAAATAAAAGAACAATTAGGATATGAAGAAATCGGTCTCGATGATACATTTGTATTTCACTGTACTCAATGCGGAAAATGTTGCATCCACCGAGATGATATCCTCTTATCCCCGAAAGATCTGTTTAACATAGCAAAAAAATTTCAGATTACACCAGAGAATGCCTTGGAACAATATTGTGAAACCTATATTGGATCTAACTCCCGTTTCCCCGTAGTACGCCTGAAACCACAAGGAAGTGTGAAACGTTGCCCGCTATTAAAAGATCGAAAATGTTTGGTACACGATGTAAAACCGACAGTCTGTGCCATGTTTCCAATTGGCCGGTATCTTTCCCTTCCTGCCGATAGTAATTTTCCGGAAAATCCGGAAGAAATGTCTGTTGGATATATCTTTAATAATCCGGAATGCGGAGACGGATTGGAAATACATACAGTTCGAGAATGGTTTCATGATTTCAACATTCCACTAAAAGATGACTATTTCTTTACCTGGACAAAAACGCAGGCAACACTCTGCAAGCATCTACGCTTTCTGGAGGAGCACCTATCGGAAAAGACCATGATTTCAATATGGAATGCTATTTTGATAACTCTGTATCTGAACTATGATATTACAGAAAATTTTCAAACACAATTTCAGAAAAACTCAGATGCAATCCTATCCTTAATTGAAACACTAAGAAATGTTGACATCCCTATGCCTAAGAAAGCATAAACAACCACAAATACTTCGAGCCGCCCAGTTTTTGGTCGGCTCTTTTTATGTCCATATAACGCCCTTTACGTTCTGGCAACCATGACTCTCACAGCAGCAGTTTCCGTGCTGTAGTTTTCTGCATAAATGTTCCCCCATAGATTACGAATCCTTTTACATAAAGCGGATATTCCTTCGCACCTGCCTTTCCACGAGATGCAATACTACTGAAAGCTACAGTATGCGTTTCTTCCTACATGAGTAATTCTTTCTTCCTTCATCCAACAATTTATTCACCCCATATTTTTCACCACCTTATCGTAGCATTTCGGCAGTAATCGCAATTTACTGCCGAAATGCTACCTTTATTTACCATCTACATAATCAGCTCCAATAACATCCTATAAATTTTTCTTATCCAACACGTTCTTTATAATGGAATTATCCTTGGAACTTGTACCCCTGCTGAAATTCCTCTCTCTATCTTTCTCCTATAATTCCGAAAGCTATGGATATGAAACCCAGGAATTCCCCATGCACATGAAAGTTTGCGAACATAGTACTCTTTTGATTTTGTAAATATTTTTCCTTGCTTCCTATATAATAACTTCATAATCCGCAACGACTGAGCCGAAATCTTAGGGAACGTTCCATTAAGTTTTTTGTACAAATCTCCTCTTTTGGTTTCTTCCAAAATAATAGTTTTTCCATGCATACAGGACCATTCTATACATGGAATATCTGCACTTCTTATCCCTGTTTCCATTGCAATTCTCAAAAATAAGGAAGTTTCAAAATCCTTTTTATATAGGAATTGATCTGCTATCATCTTGTAATGATCAACAAAAAAAATTTCTCCTATCTTTCTTTGTAGTTCTGCCAAAGATATGCTATTCAGCCATTCCAGTTTTCCTCTGTATTTTTCAACAAATATCATCCACTGCTCAGCTTCAAAAGATTGCCTCAAATCACGGATAGCCTCTGGCCAACATTTTCTTTGTCCAGGTAACAATAAACATACCATTTTCTGTAAAAATTTTTCTTCACTATTCGGATTCCACTGTATTAAACGCTTTAGTTCTTCATAGGCTTGATTTACTTTATATTCCATTGTACTATTTCTCATCTTCAGATTCTCCCTCGTATGGCTCTAAAATCTTTGAAGCCCTCTCCACAAACATCCTGTCTGCCCCTGAAATCTCATATTCTTTCCAAAGTGTCTTATGTATCTGTTCCTCTGTTAAATCCCTACACTTTTCTTGCAGCATACGGACAAATGGATATATCATAGTCGCATGAATATTTTTCCCGGACCGTACCATATCTCCTTCCATTTGATATGCTTCCTGTAAGCATTCCAGTATAATGCGAACATCCGTAGCACTTTCTCTCATTGCGCTTCCCCTCATCAGGCTTCTCCTCCTATTTACATACGTACTCTCAGTCCATCTAATCTCGACACGTTCAGTCCAACCAGATACCAGTCATCTCCCATTTCAATTCGGACCGGAACCCAAACATCTTTCACCTTTACATCGAAACATTCCCCACAATGTAGTCCTCCATAAAAAGATTCCAAATCAAAACGTATATCATACCTCCCTGTTTCAGTATCATAAAACAATGTTCCTTCTCTGTGTTCACTCATAACATCTGCCTCCTTAAATTTTTCTTTTACTTAGTAATTACCTCATCCCTATACAGATTGAAGAAATTCCGGAAAATTTTCAAAAAAGTTTTTCCGATACCGATAATAGGTAGAAGAAGTTAACCCCAACTCCCGCTGCAGTTGTGTTGGTGTTACCTTCTTTTGTACCACCCTCATAAATTCCTGGTTAAACCTTTCCTGTTCTATAGCCCGTGGTCTTCCTACTTCATCCCATTCACCCCGAAGCCTTTTTGCCTCCATACCTTCCTTTTGTCGCTTCTCCTTTTTCTCCATCTCTGCCTGTGCCATGGATGCATAGAGTTCAATCATCATATTATTGATTGTTTCTATCATCATCTTTGCCAGATTATTTTCCATCTGAGACAGGTCAAACAACGTGGTAGGAAGTTCCAATACCATTACCCGAACCCCTTTTTCTTCTAAAAAACGTAGCTGCTTTAAAATCTCCTGCTTGTTCCTGCCAAGCCTGTCCAGCTCTGTAATAATCAGGGTATCCCCTACCCGTAAAACATCTTCCACAAGAACGGTATAACGTGGTCTGTCAAAATTTTTACCGGTTATCTTATCTGTAAAAATACTTTCCAGTTTAATTTTCTGATTTTCACAGAACCTCTTTATTTCTATAATACCTCGGTCCAAGTGTTGTTCCTTAGTACTGATTCTGTGATACCCATAATATGCCATACGTATCCCCCTTTATACATTCCCAAAAAGTCTTAAAATATTTTGGCATATCTCAAAACCTTCTTATATACTTTTTGGAAATAAAAAAATAGCCTATTACATCTCCCATCAAAAAGCATACTTTTTGGGAGGTGACTTTCACTACTTCTGTACGCAAGATGGCATAAAAAAGCAACAAAAAAAGACAGAGGTTTTAAAAAATTTCCTCTGTCTTCAGATCAACTATTCTGGAAAGATGTCCATCTTTTTTCCTTCAAACTTATATCCTACACCTCTCACTGTTTTAATATAGCGGCATCGCTTTAGCTCCGGTTCAATTTTCTTTCTCATACTGGATACCAGACAGTACACAATATTATCGATGCTTTCCGGCAACTCCTCGTTATAAAGAATCTCAAAAATTTTTTCTTTGGTAAATATCACTCCTGGTCTCCCTGACAAAAGCATAAACAATTCATATTCTGCTTTCGTTAAGATGATCTCCGTCTGCCCTCTATAAATCTTATGATAATCCGGATAAATCCTAAAATCGGAATTTTCTTCATCCTCTCCTAGAATGTTTTTTATATTTTCCGCTACGTATTCTTTGTATCCCAATACAGTTGAAATAGTTACTTTCCCCAAGCTACACTTCCCTTCTGTTTTCTCTTATTTGGAAATCTCATCACACAGATTCCTTTTAAAAATGATTCTCCATTCTCCATTCATCGATAAGCTGTACAACCTGGGTTAAATTGGTATACCAGATATAATGTCCTCCATTTACAATATATAACTGGTGATTACCAGATTCTAAATCCAGTTGGTTTCTATGAGCAGACTCCCATGCTGGAACATTTTGTACATTCTCTGAAGAAATCATGGTTAATACAGGAAGCGCCGATGGGAATTTTTTATTCTTTATAGAGAGTAATGACTGATCCATCCCGTTCACTTCATTTCTAATCGTATCGTTGCTGCTTAAAGAATATGCCTGAATGTATTCCTCCCTATCACTCTCCGTATAGGTGTACCCGGAAACCTGTGGTAATGCTACCCCATATTGATCCGGATCCGTTTTCAGTGCCGTCTGGAATTCTTCCAAAGAAGAAAAGGAATTCTTGATTTTCTGAAATTCATCAATTCCCTGCAGCATATATTTCTTTTCCATTTCCATAGCCTCTGCCAGTTCTTCATCATATACCGTATTATCAACAGCAATGAAACCTTTTACTTTTTCCGAATAATTCTGTACAAAGTTGAGTCCATATACTCCAGAAATCGAATGCACCAGTAATACACACTGTTTAATTCCCATGGTGTCCAGTGCAGTATTCAATTCATCATTGATATTATCTACAGTTCGGTTAGTCGATGTGCCATCACTAAGTCCATATCCAAACGGCTCTACAATCACTATGTTAAAACTCTCATCTAAAGATTGTGCCAGAGGTTTGAAGTAGATATGCGGTGATGGAACTCCCAGTGCCGGCATCATCACCAATGTGGTTTTTCCTTCATCTGCAAATTTTTCACCACTTGCATCCAATTTTCCATACAAAGCAAGATGCATATTATTCCCTTTCACTGTGATATATTTACTCGCATACCCAACTTGTGTCTTTTCCATAGCATGTACCATATTAGAATTTCCTATCAGAAATACAAACAGCATCGCAACCGTCACAATTCTTGAGATTCTCTTTTTGTATCTTCTCATACGCTTCCCCCTATGTAAATTATTCCAAATATTTTTTCAGTTCTTCTACCCTATCTAATCTTTCCCATGGAAGGTTAATATCGTCTCTCCCAAAATGTCCATAGGCTGCCGTCTGTTTATAGATTGGACGGCGAAGATCCAACATCTGAATGATTCCTGCTGGTCGCAGATCGAATTCTCTTCTTATGATCTCTACCAGACTCTCATCTGAAATTTTTCCGCTTCCAAAAGTGTCTACCATAATAGAGGTCGGATGCGCTACCCCAATTGCGTAAGACAACTGAATTTCACATTTTTTTGCCAGACCTGCGGCCACAATATTCTTCGCAACATAACGAGCAGCATAAGATGCAGAACGATCTACTTTCGTACAGTCTTTTCCAGAAAAAGCTCCGCCGCCATGCCGTGCCATACCACCGTATGTATCTACAATAATCTTGCGTCCTGTTACACCACTATCGCCGTGAGGACCACCTATGACAAAACGCCCTGTTGGATTGATGAAAAATTTTGTATTCTCATCTACCAGTTCTGTTGGAATAATCGGTTCCAATACATATTTTTTTATATCAGCGTGGATCTGCTCCTGTGTCACATCTGGATCATGCTGTGTTGACAGAACCACTGCATCCAGCCGGTGCGGAATACCTGCTTCATCATATTCTACAGTAACCTGACTCTTACCGTCCGGTCTTAAATAATTCAACAAACCATCTTTACGGACCTGAGTAAGCTGCCGAGTCAATTTGTGTGCCAGTGAAATTGGATATGGCATAAATTCATTCGTTTCGTCACATGCGTAACCAAACATCATACCCTGATCCCCAGCACCAATTGCATCAAGTTCTTCTTCCGACATTTTGTGTTCTTTTGCTTCCAATGCCTTATTCACACCCAAAGCAATATCTGTTGACTGCTCATCAATTGCTGTCAAGACAGCACAGGTATGTGCATCAAATCCATAATCACCATTGTTATAACCAATTTCTTCGATGGTTTCTCTCACCACCTGCTGCATATCTATATATGCATTGGTCGTGATTTCTCCCATCACCAATACCATACCCGTTGTAATCGCAGTCTCACAGGCTACTCTGCTCATCGGATCCTTCTCCATAAGAGCATCTAATATAGCATCTGATATGGCATCACACATTTTGTCTGGATGCCCTTCTGTTACCGATTCCGAGGTAAATAATCTTTTCTCCATAGTAAACTCTCCTTTGTATCAATATTTCATATTTGTCAATAACATAAAATATCTTCACCAAAATTACTATATTTTTTGTTTACATTGTACTTTTTTCTGTCCCGTTGGTTTTGTCTTCAAATAAATAACTTTTCTATGCTTCTACGAAATAACATATCCGTCTGATTAAGTCTGGAATATTAACAGGACTGGTTATGTAGTCACTTACACCTTCATGGCGATATCGATATTCTAAAGATAAATCTTTATTATCCGTGAATATAAAAAACGGCAACTCTCTGAATATTGGCTCCTTCGTGTTTTGATATATTCCAGCAAGCTTTTTCATAGAATGAAAAAAATCCATAGCAATTCCATCTTGTAAAAACAAATCACACAGAATCAATTCAATATCTTGACATTCTAATAGTTTATTCTCTGCTTCCCATATAGTTTCTACCACAATCATATATATCCCCTTTTTAAGAAGCTCTGTTTGTATAATAGACGTGATTTCCGAATTCTTTTTTACAAGAAGTATCTTATGAAAAGTAGCTCCTTCTCCATTGGATTCTTTATAAGCATATTCCAATAATGTTTCCTTCACTAAATCGAATTGTAATTTATTCATGCATATCTTAGCTCCCTTTTCCAATGCTTCTTTCTCATAATATTTTTTGTCATAGCATGTAAAGAAAAGGAATGGAATTTTGTATGTTTTCTCCCGCAAGTATTCTAGCAGCTCCATTCCACTCCCATCTGACAATTTCAAATCCGAGCCTATAATGAGTATTTGTTCCTTTTCTATAAGCTCTTTTCCTTGTGATACTGTAAATGCAACTAATACAGGATATCCTTTTCGCTGTAGAAAGTTTTTTATATGCCAAATGTAATTACTATCGTCCTCTATTAACAATATCTTTTTCATTTCTTATCTCCATTAAAAAATAATAGCAATGAGAAGTTACCTCTATTTTATTTGTATCTAAGGCACCATACCAATTTCATCATAAACCACTTTAAGCAAGTCCGGTATATCTATTGTATATTTTGATTTTTTCTTTGCCTATTTTAATCTTATATATTTTTAGCATACATCATTCTCCCCATAAAAAAAGCAGTGTCGTCCACTGCCTTTTCTCCATCACTTAATCTGTTATTTCCACAAATGAGTATCTTTCTTCTTTCTTTTGCACAATTGCAGAACCCGTTTGTTCTTGTATCGTTTTTAACAATTCCTCTACATATATTTGAGCTTCATGCACTTCAATATTCATGGCGTATGCAATTTCTCTAATTGAAAAACTCAACTCTGAATCGCTCATCAACAGTTGTAAAATCTCCCATTGCATATCAGTAATTACAATTTCTGCACCATCATAAATCATCCTTTTCTTATCAAATTCAATATCCCATTTTCCGAAATGAATTCTTTCTTCTTCTAATATATTTTGCATATCTAATCGCATAACTACAAAAGACACTTCGGGCCAACATTTCTTTAATAATTCCTCTGCTTTTTTTCTTTCCTCACAATTCTTAAAGTATAATAATTCTCCCATCCTCTATCTCCTCATATCATTTATCATTATACTTTAAGTTTACATCCGAATTATTGCAGAAATCTTATTAAATTATTCCTTTAGTCTTTTTTCTACGATACTATCTTCATTGTATTTGTGTAACTGACCGCCCAATAAACGCTTTCCTATAATAATCCAAGTATCTCTATTGTACTGATCCATATCCCTATACAATTCCATAATTTCTCTTTTATTATCCTGCTCTCTCTGCTGTTCCTCTTCATCTTTTCTCAATATATAATCAACAGGGACCTTAAAGAATTTGGATAATGCAAGCAACATATCACCAGAAATATTCTCGTCTACATTTTCATACTTACTAATTGTCTGCTGACTGACTCCTATTTCTTCCCCTAATCTCGTCTGAGTCAGGCCTAATTTTTTTCTTAATTCAGATATTCGATTCACAAGCGTACACCTCCCGATACACTCATTTTACACTTAAATACGCCCATGTTTTACTTCGTTTAAGAGTATTACTACTATGTATCATAGTATATCGTGGTATTACTATCATCATTTCCATACATCTATACCGAAAAAAAGTCAATCTATACAAACAATATTACAATTTCTTTTCTTTTAAATATACTAGTGCTTATAAGGGAGGAGAAATGCTTATGAAAAAACTATTATTGATTGGCAACCCGTCCGTCTTAGGGAAAAATCTGGAGAATATCTTAAAGCAAAATTATAATACCGATTTTATTTCCACTGTACCAAAACAAATCGGCAGCATATCCTTTAACTCTTATAATGCTTTGATCTTGGATTTCACACTTTTACATAACTACAGTCTTACCATATGTAAGACTGCAAAAAAATACTTCCCCAATATTATTGTTCTGTTTTTATGCCCGACTAATATTCCAGAACAAATTATTTTGGATTTCTATGAATCCGGTGCCGATGACCATTTATATTCTTCCCTCTCATCACCAGCACTCTTACTGAAAAAATTGGATATATTATTTGCCAACTATCATCCAGCCTCAAAGTATGAAGACAGCCACATAACTTTAAATTTTGACTCCTTGACCGCAGTGATTGAAGGTACTGCTACTTCTTTTACTCCATTGGAATTTAAACTCCTCAAACTACTTTCTTTAAATCCAAACACCGTTTTAACCAGACAATATCTTTTATATTCTCTATGGGATCGAAATGGAAATTACGTAGAAGAAACTTCTCTGAATAGTATAATCTGCCGTATACGGCAAAGAATTGATACCGAAAATCATCATTATATTAAGACAATATATGGAATTGGATATATGTGGAGTACCTATTAAAGGAGCAACGTAATCTATTACGAATAACGTTGCTCCTTTCTTATCTTATGATCTAGTAATCACAGGTAATGAAACAATTACCCATAAGGCAATCTGCTATACACTTATATCTTGTTTCTCCACAGGCTGGAGTGTATATATTGACTTCTTCTTCCTGTAATTCAACATTCTCTAATTTTACATCGTTCATAAAAATCCTCCTTGTTTCATTCCGTACTTTTAATTATGCACATATCTAAAACGTAGCTGACAATATTGGCATTTAGTTAATGTACAATCGTCTATATAGAATTTCTCCTACTCAATATTACTCCATAGGGGTTATAAGAGCACTTCCACCAATACAATCTGTTACACACGCTTTTCTTGTTGTGCCACAATCGTCTGTATATACATTCACTTCTTCTATCTCTATTTCATTATTTTTTACTTTTCTCTCGTTTTCCATGTCTTATTTTCCTTTCTGTATAAACTTATTCAATTGTTATTAGTATTCAATATTGAGCCAAGCACCTCCGCCCAAGCAATCATTTAGACAATGAAATTGAATCTCTCCACAATCATCCGTATAAATGTTTACTTCTGCAATAAGGAGTTCTCTTGCCTCTTGTTCATCTCTTCGCTCCTTCATCCGACTTTCCTCCTTCCTCTTAATATTTTTTTAATAACATCAGTATACTATTTTAAAATTTCATTTCCATATTTTATGTGCAGATTGCATTTTTTTCTTTCTGTTTGGATAACTATTCCATTCTTAACTGATCAATGATTGATTTTTTCTTCTGCTCTCTTGTTTGGTAAGTAGATAATATAACCTGTATTAACAGAAGTACCAATACATATATACCCATATAAAAAAACGGAAATGAATATTCTACCACTTTCCCATAACTGCTTATACTTATTTGACGACAAAATAACATTGCAATAGGAGTTCCAATTAGCAAAGTCATACAGATGCTTAAGATAGAATAGCACATACCTTCACAAATAATAACTTTATAAAGCTGTTTTTCTGTCAACCCTATAGACCGTAAAACACTATATTCACGTCTTCTAAATAATTGATTTGACAGTGTTGTATTAATCAAATTTATCACACCAAAAAGGAAAATCAGGATTGAAATCATCTGCAAAATGAAATATATTGTATTATTTTTCTCAAATCCATTCACTTTTTCACTAAAGCTTTCGATTGCAATATCTTCGTTTTGTGAAATCGTATTTCGAAGATTTTCATCAACATTGCTCTGTTCCTTTGGATCAATTTTTATTCCCCATGTGAAATCAAAATTATTTATTCCAGGCAATAATTCTTTAAAAGCATCTTCCGTCATACACATCATCGCAGCATTAAATCCTGCACTCCCACTTCCTAGTGCAGATGCAAATTTAGTTGATTGGAAAATTCCTGATACTGTTACTGGTATTTTTTCTCTTCCTAACGAAATCTCAAACTGCATTCCTACCTTTGCTTCTTCCCCAAAATCTTCGTAATTATCTTTCACTAATATTTCATGGGAATTTTCAGGCATTCGCCCTGCAATTAATGAATCTTCAATTTCTTTCTTATTTTGCGTGGTAATCATATCACACATTCCTCTTCCTCCATATTCCTTATATTTGAAGGTAAAGGTTGCTGATTTTCTTAATGTTTGTATCTCATTTATGCCTGGAATGCTACCAATTTCTTCTTTCAAATTATCATTAAGAGGATTCCCTGAATATAATAGTTCTGTAGGTTCTTTATCTGACTTTATATATATTTTATAATCAGCATCACCAAAATAGTGTTGTGCCATCTTTACCGGCGACTGTAAAAGTAAACCTGAAGATACCGTTAACAGAATAATTCCTCCAAGGCTTAATGATATAACTATGCTCCATACTTTTTTTGGTTCTCTCTTAAAATTCATTATCCCCAAAGATATTGGCGTTAGCTTTCTATTTTTTTCTTGTGCCAATATTTTTATATTACTAATTGCTGTCATCCTCACAGATTCCATCGGTGAAGCCTTCATTGCGATTTTAATTGGTTTATTTATAGATATACTGACAATTATGCTGCAGATAGCTGCGGTTATCATTGCACATACGATATAATTCCCAATATTAATTCCTTTTGCTAGTATTATCGCTGAACAAAGTATTGCTAATGAAATACCTGTCAGTATTCCTCTAACACCTAAATATCTTCCTTCTTTTTTTACAATCTTTTTAATCTGTTTTTGTGTTGTTCCTATCGTTCTAAGTTGTCCATAATTTTGTATTTTATTAATTATAGAAATTTGGAAGATGCTTTTTATAACAGTATAGCTTCCTATCAAAACAAGTCCAATTAATATCCCTAAAATACCTAATTGATCTGTAGAAATCACTTGATTAACGTACCGAAAATATTGATTGTTAAACGCTACAGGTAGATTATTTTTCTCAGCAATTTCACTACAATATTTCTTTATGCCCTCAGCATTTTTTTCTTTCACATGCACGTAAACCATATTCGACTCTACATTGTATTCTTTATAATTTTTTAATGTTTCCGCCGATATTAAAAATGGAAATGTTTCTCCGCTAGTCCTCACATTAAGAATACCTGAAATCGTATATTCTCCTGATAGCTGTTCCGTGTTTAAAGTAATCTTATCTCCTACCTTTTTATCTTTCCCATATTTATCCAACCATTTTTTACATACAACAATCTGAGCTTCTTCTGGAAGTTCTCCACTGGATAAACTCATCTGATTTCTCATCATATAAAGCATCGGCTGATCCAGGTAAAAAAAAGTAGCAGTATATTTTTTATCAGACGGTATATCCCCAACAATATAATATTGTCCTACTCTTTCAAATCCCGTTTCTTCTCTTAGTTTTAACAGCTTTTCTTCTGAAACATTCATATATACTGCTTCGTATGTATCCTGAATCTGTTTTTTTTGTACTTCCAACAGTGAAGTTGTAATTAGTCCTGAAAAACATATCAAAAATGATGCTAAAGCTATAGAAATCACTAACATAACATTTCTTCGTTTTTCAGACTGAAGATTCCTCTGTACAATATTTTTTATTACTTTTTTATTCCCTGATTCTCTCATCTTCACCAACTCCAATTTTCAAAAATTTTCCGTCTTCAATCCTCACTATTCGTTCTGCTAAATCTGCAATGTGCTCGTTATGAGTAATCATCACAACACTTTGCTCAAATTTTCTACTTGTGCTTTGAATCAGTTCCAGTACGTCCTGGCTCGTCTTGCTGTCCAGATTTCCCGTTGGTTCATCTGCAAGTATAATTGCCGGTTTCGTAATCAAGGCTCTTGCAATCGCAACACGCTGCTGTTGTCCGCCAGATAACATATTCGGCATACTTTTCAGTTTTTCCTGTAAACCGAGCATATTAATAATTTCATTTAAAAATGTCTGATCAACTTCCTGCCCATCTAATTCAATCGGCAAAACTATATTCTCATAAACATTCAACATCGGTAGTAAGTTATAGTTTTGAAAAATAAATCCTATATTCCTTCTTCGAAAGATTGTGAGCTGCTCATCATTCAAGTCTGACAATTTTTTCCCTTGGATCTTAATTTCCCCAGATGTAGGTATATCCAATCCTCCCAACATATTCAATAAGGTAGATTTACCACTTCCAGATGTACCAACAATAGCTACAAATTCTCCCTTTTCAACACTAAAATCTACTCCATCCAATGCCTTTGTTATATTAGGTTCCTTTCCATAATATTTTTTTATATTTCTTGCTTCCAATACTTTCATAATTATCTCCTTTTAAATTTTTCTTTAATTCGTATCTATATATCAATGAAAGGCTACTCGATTTTATTTTCTCGAATAGCCTTCCATATTTTTGTATGTATTACTTAGTGGTATTTATAAAAGCGCCGCCACCAATGCAATCATTTTCACATTTCTTTCGAACAATATCGCAGTCTGGCAATTCATAAATATCAACTTCTTCTTTTAATAACTCTTCATTTTCAGTTACTTCGATTCTCTTTTCTTCCATGACAATCATCCTCCTCTTTAATAATCCGGATTCAGAAAAGATCCGCCACCAAAGCAGTCATTTTTACAATGGTTCTGAATTTCTCCACAGCCTGCTGCATAAACATCGATTTCTTCCTTTGATAATTCCTGAGCTTCTTTTTCCTTTAATTCGTTCATAATCTACTGTCCCCTTTCCTAATTTATTCCGCTGGTGTAATATAAGCTGCTACCCAAAAACAATCTGTTACGCAATTATACCTTGTTACACCGCAGTCCTCCGTATAAATACTTACTTCCTCTTTGCTAAGTTCTGAGGATTTTCTTTCTGTATTGAATTCTTCCATAGAACTCACCTCCTTATGCCTATATTTATACGCTTTCGCATACCTTTTATCTATATTTCTTGTCTAAATTGCTCTTTTTTCTTCCTAGTTGGATTCTTCCTCCCATTTTCTCTTTACCTCCTCCATATACTCAATATAAATTTCTAAATTTTTCCTTCTGTTTTCTTTAGCATCATAATAAAACAGCACATAATTTAATACTGCTCTTAAGAAAATGCACCGGTAATCATAAGGTTCTTCTGATGCCATACAACGTCCACCACATATATAGCGGTAATCGCATTCTTTACATATTTCTTTATATTCAGCACAAAACAATCTCTTAATTTCATCTTTTTTCAATAAATTTTCTAATTCCTGTAAAATTTTCTGTGGCTCATCGGCCAGTATATTTCCCATTCGAACCTGGTTCTGCTCCATACACTGACACATATAAATATCGCCTTCTGGGAAAATTGCCATAACTTTTCCATAACCCCCACAAGAATTTCTTACCTGAATCCTTTGATAAAAGGCTCCCCCTATTTTTTTATTCTCGTATCCCTGTTTCAATATATATTTTGCTATCTTTAGGTTCATATCAAGATGTTCCATATCTGTTAAAATTTCAGAGTTTTCTTTCGCCCTACCCACAGATGAAACAATATTAAAAAGAACATCAATGTCATATTTAGCAGCTATATCTATCAATCGATATAAATCCACTTCATTGGTTTTCTCATAAATAAAACTAAGGACCACTTTTATTCCAGCTTGCTGACACATCTCGATATGATTAATTAGCTGCTGCTCCTTTTCAGGCGTTCCAAACATGTGCATGGTACTGAAATCAATTTCGTCTATATATCCTTTGAGTTGTTCTGTTAATTCTTTGGTGATCGCAAGACCATTGCTCTGCAGTGTTATGGGGCAAGTCAAACCATTTCTTAATGCTTTTGCAATTTCCACAATTTGATCTTTAATCAGTGGCTCTCCACCTGTAAGAATCATTTTATGTGGCTTATTTTTCTGAAAGAACGGGATCACCTTATTCTGTATATCCTCCAGCTTAAATTCTTTTTCTGGACGAAGTTTGTCGTTTGCACTGATTGCACAAAAATCACAATTCATATTACATTTCCTGGTTACCATCAAATATACCGTATTGATTTTCTCATGATTATTCTCTATTTCCTTTATAAATTCGGTTTGATGCTTCCATACAGGGAATAACTTTTCCTGAAACTCTGGTTTATCTAAATTGTCTGCAAATCTTTTACTTACCCCCAGGCAGACTTTTCCTACCGGATCAATTAAAGCCACTTTTTCTCCCTCTGTAATCTTAATAAACTCATTCATTTTACTTTCCATGGCGTAAATATCTCCTTTCATATTCTTGTTTCAGCTTTTCAAGCTGTTTTTCAGTTAAGTTTGTTTGAATCAGATGATACATACACTTCGTCACTTCACAATTCACTTTTATAGGTTGATATACATTTTGGTGAATTTCATAATTTGCCACCTGGCAGCCTCTTGTTTTACAATGTCTGATGTATTGGCATTCTTTACACATTGCTGCCTCCTGATCCTCTAAGTAAATAATCTCTCGAATCCTTGGAACATCCAACCCGGCTTCTACAGACCCGATTTTAAATTCTGGAAGTTCCGCACAAGTATAAATTCCACCATCTGTTGTTACATAGCAAGTTGTCAGACCTGCCTTACATGCGTAAAATGGACATGGAATCAAGAAGGATTTCAGATATTGTTCCCAGAGATTCCAGAAGATTACTTCTTGATTTTTTTGTATATATGCTTTATATAATCCAAATACTTTCTCTATCTGCTCTCGTAATCCCTGTATCTGCTCATCACTCCAGGAGCAATAATAATCAATTCCTGATTCTAATTTTTTAATTCCTAAATCAAGCAAAAACTGGAAACTTTCTGCATAATATTGATAGTTATTACTTGTCACAACACTGGCTACCGAAATCTGATTTCCTGTTTCCTGCTCATATTTTCTCAATAACGGAAGGTTCTTCATAATTTTTTCAAAGCTTCCGTTTCCTGCATAATCTCTCCTGTTCAAATTCTGAACATACTCAGAACCATCTAAACTCACCTTCACCTCAAATGTATTTTCTACAAAAAAATCAATTACTTCATCCGTAACTAACGTTCCATTTATCGTAGTACTGAACTTGCATACTAAGTTTGTTTCCTGGCATTTTTTCTTCGTATAATCTACCGCATCTTTCATCAGATTAAATGCCATAAGGGGTTCCCCTCCAATAAAGTAAACCATAAGTGTCCGATCATGCTGTTTATTTGCTTCATGCACAGCAATATCGATTGCCTTTTGAGCCGTTTCTAAACTCATGTAAGTATTTTTCTTCTCGCCCAGATAGCAGTAAGTACAATTCAAATTGCACTTATTTATAATCTCTAATGACAATGTATACATTTTCCTGCCTCCTAAACTGTAAATTGGTTCAAATTTCTATTTGTTTTCTTCTGGAAATCCAATCTTTCCACCATATTAAATAAGGGATATCGCAAAACAATTTCTGTCTTCGGATGTTCCATGGCATATATCCTGATTCTCTCTTTATACTCACATATTTCCTGATAATTGTTGTGATCAATAAATAGCACCGGATACTGCTCTGCTGTTTTTATATTTCTCAATTTTTCCATTCCACTTTCAAAAGTATCACATCTCTCTGTTCTCGTTACTTCCCGTATGAAACGCTGCTCTAAAGGTTCTTCTATACGGTTCGTTAGAAAATAACACTGTTTCTGCTTCAATGTCTGATATGGATAATAGTTATTCAAAGTGTTGAAAGTAAACTGTAAAATTGCCTGTTGATACTGTTTCTCATAGTTACTCAAATAGCCTGTTACCACAGCACAGGCAAGGCTATTTCCTGGATGTAGAACCGGTATTCCTAAGTGATATAAAAAGAAAAGCCCACAAGAAAAAATTACATCATTTTTCTTTTCATCATATTGAAGCACTTGTACCGGTTTTTCCATATCCAGGCATCTTACTCCCATTACAAAGGGGAATGAAGCTGGATAGGTTGCTTCTGCTTTCTGATTGGAATATGCAGCCACAATCAAAATCCCCTTTTCTATAGCTGCCCTACACACTTCCTCGATTTCTTTGTGATACTTGTACTCATCTCCCATACTCATATTAATTATATCTACCTGTTCCTCTATCAGTAATTCAATACCTTCTATCATATCCAGAACCGTACTCTTTTTGTTCTTCCTCACAATGGGTACCAGAACAATTTCCGCTTCCGGATTTTCCTTTAAAATAAAAGAACAGACATATTCCGCATGGGTAAATCCAAAGGTATCTTTACTGTATTCCTGACCTTTCCACTTGCAGTCTATTTTTACAATTTTCTTATCCAGAAAAAAAGGATTATCAAAAGATCCATTGGAATCCAACACACCTATCCTCACTTTTCACTCACCTGCCTTATATGCATCTTTTCCAAATCCACGATAATATCCGCTTCTCGCAATTCTTCCAGATTATGCGTAGAAAAAATAATAATTTTATCCCCTGATAATTCATGCAATAATTGATAAAAACGCCCTCTTCGCTTTTCATCAATATTTGCTGTCGCTTCGTCAAAAATCAGAATTTGTGAATTTTTCAAAATATTCCTCATAATATCCAAACGTCGCATTTGTCCCTCTGAGAAATTGCATGGATCTATCTTTATCTCGGTATCCCATACCATTTCTAAAGTATGCATTTCATCATACAAATCCAAGCACTTTGCCACCATATCCATTTCTTCCTCCGAAACAGTATGTAGTAATCCCATGTTCCGTCTTACTGTATCATTGAAGAACTGTGTACGCTGCATAACATATCCTGTATTTTCCCAATAGCTGTTAATATCTAATTCCTGTAAATCTGTGTTATTTACAACTACTTTTCCCTCTGTCGGTTGATACACACCTGTTATAATTTTGAACAAAGTGCTTTTACCCTGTCCACTTTTTCCATGAACACCGTAAAGAGTGCCTTTTTCAAAATTCAAATTGAGGCGGTCAAATACCTTCTTATTTGACTCTGGATAAGAAAAACTCATCTCTTCTAAGGAAATGTTGTTAACTGTTGTTATTTTCTTCCTGTCTCCTTGTTTCTGGTCCGGATACTGAAGCAGACCATTGATATCCTTTAAGGAAACTACGGCTGTATGGTACTCGTTAGCAAATTGTGCAATTCCAATAATAGGATTCATAATAATTGTTTGGTAATTCATCAATGCCATAATGGTACCTATGGTCATATTCCCTTTAAATACTTCTTGTGCACCTACTACCCAAATTATGACTGTTCCAATAAACTGAATCACGAGTATCGTAGATGTATTCAATATGTACAATAAATTCTGGCGATTCGTCTCTTTTTTATATTTCTGGTTTTTCTCAAAGTACCTATCATGCACATATTGCCCACATTGAAAGAGTCTTGTAATAAACCAATTATCATAGGTATTTGTCAGCACACTAGTGATACTATTGTATCCTTCCAGAACTTGACCACTGGTTTCCTGTATCAATTTTCCTAGAATTCTGCTGATAAAAGGAACGCTGACAAGTAAGATAATATTAGATACGGCAATTCCCTTATGGATAGAAAACATATACGGAGGAACCACTACCAGGATAACCATGTTAGAAATCAGTGTAATAATGCTTGTGATTCCACATTGTTTCACTGCTGAAACATCTTTATCCACTTTTAGCAAAATGTCACTTAGCTTTATCTTCTCAAAAAAATTTACGCTTACTGTTGATAATTTATCTTCTACCTTTTGTCGCATATCTGCTGCTATCTCTTCCGATATGACAGCCACAACATAACGCTGTACATAATTCATAAGGTAGTTTAGAAGTAACATTCCCAGGAACATCGCCAGAAGAAGCATAAACGCAGATAAACTGGTACCATGCGGATTTCCCAAATCATCTATCACTTTTCCCTGCAGCTCTGGACGCACCAAAGAAACCCCAGCTGTTAACACAATTATCGCTATCGTTAAAATGTAATAAGGTAGTAGCTTTTTCTTAAAAGCATACTCTTTTAAAAATCCAAGATATGGGCGTTTTTTTTTACTTTTCATTGCTTAACCTCTGGGCAATCTTCTCACCAAACTCACTGAATTTTAAATTTTCCTCCTGGATATAGTCTATATACATGCCTAATTTTTCTCTAACTATTTCAACCGGCTGCTGTAAATAATATTCAAGTATCTGCACCATTGCCTTATAAAAGATATGTTCAAAAACACACTCTGCATCCGATGGTACATTAATCTTCCCTGTATTGATAAAATTCATATATCCGCATTTCATACCATGACAAAAATCTCGGATTGTGCATCCCTTGCACTTCGGATCGGTTTTATCAAAGTTAGACATTGCTATTAATTTTGCCTTTCTTATATCAACACCTTCCTTGATATTACCTATACAATATTTTTCATTACTTGTAAGAAATCCGCATGGATATATCTGACCGTTCGGAAATATCTTGAAATTTCCAATTCCGGCGTCACACATACCAAAGCAGTTTCCAAAGTTACACAACATATTAAACATTTTTCCATCAAATTGATCTATAGTAAAAACTCTGCCTGCTGCTGCCTCAGCCAAATAGTACTGCAAAATTTGTCCCACCTGCTTTTCAAATTCTACCTTCAGCTCATCACATATTTTTAAATATACATCCATAATCATACAGATGTTATCCAATCCATGCTCATGCAGGTAACAGATATTTTCGAACATATACGGAATGGTATTTTCTGTGACCGTCATTCTTACAGAAAAATTCAATCCACTATCCTTTACCTTCATGATATTCTCAAAAATTTTTTCATAGCAAGAAACTCCATCTTTCGCAACTCTGTTCAAATCATGGGTTTCCTTATTCCCATCAAAACTAAGGCGTACTGTAAAATGATTTTCTTTCATAAATGCAATGAACTGATCATCCATCAGGGAACAATTGGTAGTAATATAATACTTTACTTCCCTTTCCGGATAATTACTTTGGATATAGGATACTGCCTGATAAATTAAATCTTTCTTCAGCAAAGGCTCACCGCCTAAAAAATCAATTAAGACTTTCCCTCTATCCCCATAATTCATCATGAACTCCAAAGAGTCCACAAGTGTTTTTTCATTTAACTGATAATGGTTATGGTAATCCTCATAACAATACTGGCATTTAAAATTACAATCTGTTGTCATATACAATGTGAAATTATACATATCTGCCTACTCCTTTCTTGAATATACTAAAAACAATTTTAATCAAATTCTCCTATTTTGCCATATATTTTGATTATTTTGCGTATTTTAGTGTCTAAATGGCATAAAAAACAGGCCTCGATATTCTTAATACCAAGACCTGAAAAACTCTTATTAATAGATTCCAACTTCTTTTCCAAATTTATACATATATTGAGTTACCGTCTGTATAGCATGCTGCACAGATTGTCTCCCTGCACTATCATAGGAACTTTCCTTTTGAGCATCCGCCGCAAGCCCTTTCGCATGCTTTGCTGCGGAATACATCAAATCTCCTGTTGATGTATTTAATGCGGCTGTATATACGGAGGAGCCAAACGAACTTCCTGCTATTGTGTAAGATTTACGGTTTTTATCAACATATTTTTCAAAAGCGGAATGATTGCTGTTTACTGCCGTCAAGTTCGATGCATGATGCGGTTCGTTTAAGTCTGATACATAATGGGTGCCTTTTCCTAAGTTTGACATAGCCAATTGTACATCCCCTGCACGATACGCATTTACTGCTGCCTGAAAATATGACTCTGCTCTTGTCCTAGCTGTCGGAGATTTTTGACCAAGCCAGTTTTTTCCAGTATCAGGATCATAAAAGTGTCCTGCAAAAGTTCCTGCATCTGTTTCATTTCCAAGTTTATCCGGCCAGTCGGTTGCCTCCATAAGAATAGATGAGTTCAGTTCACCATTGAAAGCACTATTTCCCTTATCATTGCTCAGAATTTTAAGTGCGTTTGCAACAATATACTGATGTGTATGATCTACCCCACCAGACGAAAATCTTTCATCTGGATTTGTACCATGCTCAATCGGAACTCCTTCCCCGTAAAGTTCATCAGAACCATTCGCAATATCCTGTACTTTCGTTGGAAGTTCTGGTTGTTCCGCTGCCATAACTGGCATCGTTCCCAATAACCCCCCCACTGATACCATGGCAATAAATAGTTTCATTTTTTTTCGCATACCCATGCCTCCTCTTCTTTTTTCTTTATTTTACATCCTACTTCAAGAAAAAACATAAAATTTGTTTAGTTTGCATTTTTTATGCCCTGCCTGGACTAAAAAAATGGCACTTATTTTCCATAAGCACCATCTTTTCCACTATATTTCTATCGGAATAATCACAGAGACAGAAAACATATCATCTAAAACATTAAATGATACTTCTCCCCCGTAATCCTTCACGACACTTTTAATATTTTTAACACCAAAACCATGATTTTTCTTATCATCTTTTGATGTTTCCATTGTTGTATTGTCTCGCAAATAACGTACTTGTGATTCTCTTAGGCTATTTTCACATAAAATTGACAAGAACCCTTTTACTTTTTTAGCCTTTAGTTGTACCAAACACTCTACCGTAGGATTTTCTTCTTTCATTAACCGACATTCTCTTAATGCATTATCTATTGTATTAGAAATTATAACGCATAAATCCTCGTTCCTTACCTGTCGAAACTCTGTAAAGTCGGCAAACACCTTAAATTCAATTCCCTTTTCGATGGCCTCTAATCGTTTCGTATGAAGCAGATTATCAATAAATGTATTCCCTGATTTATAGTAGCTTTGATACTTATTTAGCTTACGCTCAATACCATTAATGTACTCTATTTTTTGCTCTGGTTCTACATTTTCTTTCAAGGCTTCCAAATGGTTTTTTATATCATGAGAAAGCCTCCGGATGTTCTCCGTATCTTTCACTTGCTTCATATAATAATCATACTGCAAGCTCATCTCAGTTATTTGAAGTTTCTTTTCATTCTCAATTTTTTTTACATTTAAGTAGTTCTCCAAAATCACTATGTTACAGACAGTTCCTAAAAACATAACGATAGGAAGTATTGATATTGTAATAACTGACCATATATTTCCAATAATTACCTTTTTATCATTATATAGGTTATCGGTACATACTGCCATAACTATAATATTAAGAAATAGCGGTATGAAAATTGTCATCACATTAATGCTTGATAAAAGCGGTGGAATTCTTTCTATAATTTTCTTTAATGCTAAACTTCCAGCAATAATAACACCTTCTGCAATTACCATCATCACTACTTGGTATATTCCTGGTAATTCAGCTAATACTCTATTTCCACTATGTGGATATAGGAAAATACAGCTTAGCAATTGCCCTAATAACGAAATAGATAAGAAAATACTGCCTATCAAGATACAATACTTCATATTCCGCTGAAATAAAAAATGTCCTATAAACATGGCAATGATCACAATAGTAATATAATTATAAACAATATGTATGGATACCCCATTTTCCATTACCCGCACCAGAAAAATACTTCCAATGCACAAAATATAGGAATACCAATTTTTCTTTCGGTACCCTTGATTGTTTTTTCTATCAATTAACAAATATGTAATCAGAAAAATATTAATTATTGAAAAAATATTCTTTATAATACTCTGTCCATACACACTACACACTTCCTCCCCGTTCTGCCATTTTTTTCATTAGGTTTTGTTTTCTGGACCGTGTGATATAAATTTTAGCTCCGGAATAAAGTGTAATGGTAAGATCATGTAATGATTCAATGCAATCGACATTTACAATAATACCATTATGACAACGTACAAAATAGTATTTTCCCAAGCGTTCTTCTAAATCTCTCATTTTAAAATATCCATCTTCCTGATTCCCATTTCGTAGATGAAATAAAACCTTTCGTTTCACGGTTTCAATGTATTCTATATCGGAAAGAAATAGTTTAAAGTATCCTTTCTCATTCTTTACTGCTATGTATTTTTGCTCATATGAATCTAGTTTTCTTAACGCTCTGTTCATTTCACAATTAATCTGTACTTGTGTAATTGGTTTTGTAATAAAATTTTGGACATCATACTTATATCCAACCCCTAAAAATTCATTATGAGATGACACATAAAGAATAATTGATTTTTCATCATGTCTGCGGATGATATCCACCAGTTCCATGCCATCCATCGCAGGCATCTCTATATCCAAAAAGAAAATTTGAAATTCTTCTTTTAAAGATTCCATTAACTGCAACGGCTTTGTATATTTTTTAATTACAAAATCCTTACTATTTTTCTCTGCATAAATTTTTAGCATTTTTTCAACTGTATCTACAAAATATTTTTCATCATCACATATCGCTATTTTTATCACTTATATCACCTATCTGCTTCTTCAGCATATTTTCCATCTGTGCTTCATTTAGTCTTCTTCCCATCAACAATAACGTAGCTTTATTTATCTCATCTAACTTTTGAAAAACATCCCATAATTCTTCAATTTGACTTTTGCACAAATCACTATTATCTCCATATACCAAAACATCTATGGGAGTGTCAAATATATTTGCCAATTTCACTAATAAGCTACAAGGAATATTTTCAATATCTGCCTTTTCAATCCTGCTGATTGTCTGTTGACTCGTACCTAATTTTTCGCTTAATTCTTTTTGAGAAATCCCCAATTCCTTTCTCTTTCGCCTAATTATATTCATTTCCACCACCACATCAATATAATAAAACACTCACTGTCAATCACTTTATAAGTTGGTATTTATAATAAAAATAGCGTATTTTTACCCATATTTCAAGTTTTATTTTCAAAAATTATAATTTGGGAGCATATATCTCCCATAGATTTCTCTTTTTCCTTTCAAAATAACATATATCAGGATTATGTTCACCTATTGTTCCACTATATGCCAAACTGTTCATGATGCAATTTTTACTTTGACACTTCACATAAAAGCTGCATTTTGAACACATATTACCTTCTTTTCCTATTTTCCTCAATCTTTTGATACATTCCATAGACAATCCATTCTCAACATCTCCAATGCACCCACTATCTTCTAAATTTGCCGCACAACCAAAGATTCTCCCATCCACCTTTATGTATATTTGAATAAGACCTACACCACAAAATCCTGATTCTCCATTATTTTCTCCGTATTTCTTCAAATCTAAAATTGGTCCCCAAAGAAATGCTTTTCCCGCTTTTTGTCTTTTTATATAATAACATAATACTTTTTCCCATTCATCTGCCAAACCATCCAACTGATCGGTTGTCCATCTATTCATAACATCAATAGAAGAATCCACTATGCTAAAATTTAGTTTTTCAACTAAATGGCAAACAGACTCAAATGTTTCCCCATAATTATTCTGTGTAACAACATGTGCTGCTTGGATATATTGCTTGGTCCTCTTCTCGTATTCTTTGAAATACATACAGTTTTCAATAATATTAGAATAACTCCCAACACCATCAATCCTCTTTCTGTTTTTATTATGGGTTTCCTCATCTCCATCAACACTTACCTTTAAATGGATCTTATATCTAATCAGCCATGCTAAAATCTCATCGTTTAGAATAGTTCCATTTGTCGTAATAGAATATGTCACTAAAATATTTCTTTTTAATGCCTGTCCCTCTATATATTCCACTACTTGCTTTAAAAATGAAAAACTCAAGAGTGCCTCTCCACCTACAAAATCCACCCATAATCTTCGATCTTTATGATTTTCCGCATTTAAAAATGCAATTTCCAATCCTTTGTATGCTATCTGTTCGGACATCTTTTGGTTTGTCTTTCTTCCAAGATAACAATATGTACAACGTAGATTACATATTTGGTTTACTTCTAAAGTAATTGTATACATTCATTTCCTCCAAAAAAGAAACCGCACAGGCTATCGTCTCAGATAGGCTACACGGTTCTTTGTTTTAACTAGCTTCATTAATATATGCCCCTGGAAATGGCCATGGACAATCGGTTAAACATCTCTGCGTTCTTTCAGAACATCCGGTATAACTTTCTATTTCTTCCTCTGTTAAATCCAGTTCTTTTACGAACTCTTCTGTTGCTTCATTATTCACCATGTTTTTTCTCCTTTCTGTTTAGTATATAAGGACTATAATCCATTTTTTTTCATACAACAATATTCTTTGTATAAATCAACATATTTTTGACATAGATTTTCAGTTTTCCCATTTTCCCACATATCTAGCTAATGCTCTCATAAACTCTTCCTTCTTATATTTACTTACTGGAATAAGCTTTAACTTTTGAGCTTTATCTTTGATTAACACACTATCTTTCTTAACCCCTTCAACATAATCAAAATTGACCATATAACTATTATGACAGCGATAAAATTGCTTTTTGCTTAACCGTTTCTCTAGTTCATTCATTCTTTGACTACTTTGCACATCTCCATCTATCGTATGTAAGATCAACAGCTTGTTTTCGGTTTGTATATAGATTATATCGGAAAGTTGTAACGTAATCAATCCATCATGGCATTTCAAGAATAATTTTTCCTCTGCATTCAACAATTTCTTTTTATATATCTTATTTAATATGTTCTCAACTTTTCTATACAGCAAAGGTTTTGATAAAAAGTCTTCTGCGGCAACTTCAAATCCTTTCCCTGCATTAGTGATCGTATAATAAGACGTGCAAAACACGATTGAAACATCTTGATCAATTTTCCGAATCTCCTCCGCTGTTTCAAAACCATCCATTTCAGGCATAGACACATCTAAAAAAACAACATCAAACTTTCGTTTCTTAAAATTCAATAACAACTGACTGCCACTTCCATACGAAGTAATTTTGACTTCTACATGATTTTCATTTCCATATTTTTCGATATAACTCTCCATTTTTTTATTATAGTCAATAATATCATCACATAATGCTACTTTAATCAACTTATTCCCTGCCTTTCTCGTGTGCCACTAATCGCTGTATCAAAATATTAATAGTTAGTTTATTTTCCTCACATAAATTTCTATATTGTTCCAATAGTTTCCATTCTTCCACTGTTACTTTTTCTATTTGTTCCGTACCATTTTCTTTACAACTTTTTATGCATTCTTTTTGCTTTATCTCCACCATAATCTCCTCCTTTTTTTATAATATTAGGAGATTCTTGTTTATTGCGTCTAGTATTCTTGTATCGATTGCATTTTTTATTGCCTAACTGGTAACTATAATTATGTAATTCACCACCTAAAAGATAATGCAATACTCAAAAGAGGCATAGGGATTATACCTCTACACCTCTTCCAATCATCCTATTCTACATCTCTAAAATACCGTATGCACTTCAGCAATTCTGCTGTTAATTCCTGATACAGATCTTCATCAAAAATCCCTTCTACCAAAGCATTTTTAATTAAAAGTGGTCGGTACATTTCAAATATTTCCAGTATGGCCTCTTGATTCCCTTGCCTTGCCCGGTATAACAATTCTTTAAAATTCATGATTTCTTTCCTCCCATTCTCTTGCGTATTTTCCGGATAGCCCAATAATATGCACCTTTACACCGTTCTTCCGGCATCTGATTCAAGATGCTCATTTCTTTAAATGTACGTTCCTCAAATACATGCTGATAGATAAGCTTTCGTTCTTCCTCATGCAAAGAAAACATGGCTTCCATAAGGTTTATGTCCGTCATCTCATTCCATTCTGGATAAATCCCCTGTGCTTCTTCCATGAGCAGTCGCTCTTTCTGCTCCAATTCCAGCCTTTCCTCTGGCGAAATATCCGTATCTGTAAATTCTTTATCTTCCAGATTTTCCTCTGCAAATAATATTTTCTGCTGCTTTTCCAGATACCGAAGTCTTTTTCCTCTTATAGATGCCAACAAGTACGCAGTAAAATAATTTCTTGTCTTAGATCCGTGATATTTTTGTTCTTCTTTCATTTTCTACCTCCGAAATTTGAAATCAATAAGTTTCCAAACTTCAGAGGTGGAGATCTGCATCTATGAAGGATATTTTTATTTTGGTAAAAGAAAACGCCGAACCACATTTCTTCTGGCTCGACATCTTTCTTATCCCATGCATCATCCTGCACGGTGACTTCATATATTAACGCATATACTGCATATAAATAACCCTTTTGGCACCCCTGCAAAAGCAAGATTTTTTTGACGAATCATTACACAAGTGCCTTGTCTTTCCTTGCAGCATAGATGCTCCTCCTTTGTAGGTTCTCCTGCCCCGCAATTCACATTATATTGCGTATCTTCATGCACTATAATGCGTTTCTCTTACTATCAATCTACGATAAAATAAAACAATAAGTGAGGTGATGCGGATGCTGATGGATACCGTCAAGAAAAAATTAGGCTATATGGTAAGAAGTGAAAGAGAAAGGCGTGGTCTGTCACAATCAAGACTTGCAGAACAAGCCGGTGTGTCCACCCGGACCATTTCTGATATTGAAACCTGTAATGGCAATCCGGAACTTGCAACTTTAATCCCAATCGCTCAATTTCTGAATATTTCAATTGATGCAGCTGTTCAGGATGAACGAAAGGAACCGGACACTACTACTTATCAGATTATGAAAGAACTGCAAAACTGCTCTGAAGACGAGCGGCAAATTGCCCTACGCACCTTGCGTGGGCTTCTTTCTGCATTGAAAGAAAAGGATCCACTCAATTAAGCCTTTTTCTGACAATATCTGACTTTTGATTATACGGATGAAATCTGTGAGAAACCTGTGCGAAATCTGTGGGGTTCCTGTGAATTGGCATAAATGTGCAACAAAAAAGAAGCACTCAAAATCCGATGCTTCTTTTTTCTTTTCTATCTATTTCTAAATGCACTCATTGCATCTCTAACGCTTTTGGCAACTTCAGGTGCAAGGACAAATTCAGATACCTTCTGTTTCTCTATTTCTTCTTCCACTTGAACATTCTCCTGTTTTGAAGAATAGTTCTGCATTGCTTTTTCCACTTCTTGCTTTACCAATTCCAACATCATAATCTGCAAAGCTTCTTGGTTCAATACAGCCCCTTCTTCTGTTCTGCCGCCATCTATATGCGTTACCACTGCTGATGCAATTAAGTCGGCTTTATCCCTTACGGCGTTTAAAATCTCTACTGCACGTACATGAGTTGGTTTCGTTTTATCAAACCCAAGTGTGAATTTATAAGGATTCTTTTTCTCCACATTAATCACACTCCTCTACATAATCTGAAACAATCTGTCATATCCTTTGGCATTGGCAGAAATATCCTCAATAAAGGTATATTTCCCCAGACGGTCCGATTGTTCCAGAAAATGGCTCAATAGCTTTGCCCCACCTCCAATAAATACCGTATATGCTGCTTTGGTATCTATTCCTCTCTCTCGAATGCTGTTCAGCAGATCCTTTACAAAATCTTGCACCATACCTTCTGTCATACGGACTACAGCCTCTTCATAAAACTCTGTGTTTCCCTGAAGGATACTGTCAATATCACTTTCCTCTAACAAAATATCATATTCACTGTTAATCCCGGAAATAATCTTGTTATACATGGTAATCACGCCTTTTTCCATGGAATCACAGGCTTCCATATCCGGATTACCTTTCCGCATCAGAAGATAGTCTGTAGTAAATCCTCCTATATCAATTCCTACTACTTTGGGAATCTGCTGCAGCTTTTCAATCATAGTCATCATAGCCGCATAGTCCTGTGGAAATGCCATTACCTCTCCAATAGTGATATGATATGTACTACCACAGTAATTGATATCATGGATTTTCCCTTGTCTTTTAAAATATGCTTCATACCGTTCACAAAGTTCTGCATAATGCTTGGGTGGCAGCCCAATCGGAAGATCCACTTGCATGACATCCTCTGGCTGAATTTGAGGGTTTTCCTCCAGCTCTTTTACGATTGCAAATAGAGTAAGGATAAAAAACCGATCATCCTGCGTTTTATCTCTTTGATAAGGAATCCTATTTTCACTCAGCACATAATACTTTCCCTCATAGAACAGGAACTTTTCCCCTCTGGCAGGCTTTTTATCCTGAATGGTAAGCCCTGTCGTAAATACCTGGGAACAGGTTTTCATATTTCTATTGCCATGGTCTACCGCAATCCGAACTTTTTTTATCATAAAATCATCTCTCCTTTTTTTCTTTATACTTCTCTTGTACGCAGAGCTTCCGTACAAAGCAACTCTTTTTCAAAAAAATATCCTGTCTGCAGCATTTTGCTACAGACAGGTGCTTTCTTTTCCTATGCAATTCTATCTTCATCAAAATTCAGGCACATCTGACCAACGGATTCCCAAGTTTCATACGGTATCTCCATGTATCGCAGCACATCCTTTAATCCCAGCCCACCTTTCTCCACCGCTTTCATACAAAAAGCATAGCACTTTGGATGGGTTAGCATCATTCTCTGAAAGCGGTTGGGTTCTTCTTCCTGATTAACACCAAAACAGCAGTACATACAGCCAGTTCTTTGTTCTCCCATAAGCTGATAATATCCCTGTAGGTTTCTTTTGACCTCCTTATATACACTACAAATTTCAAATGGATATGAAGTTCCACCTTTTACCGGAATTTGTTTTCCTAGGTGTTCATAGACAAAGCGAAATATATCTTGCTTTGTCCATGGTCCAAGCGGTTGGCTTTTAACCATGGAACCTGTATATACATTGCAGCCTGTTTTCTCATACTGATGAGTTCTGCGAAAGGACTCGTCCTGGGTAATTCCAATAAAAGGAACCCTTCCTTTTTCTTTCACATATTGCCTGAATGGTTTCTTCTTCATAATATCACAGCAACGTTCAGAAATTTCAAATGGAGCATCTATGTATCTCTGCCATTTCTTAGGCAACATACCAAATTTTCCTCTTTCGTCACCATTTAATAGATAATTACGGTAACGTTCTGATAAATTTCCATGTCGCAATTTTCTTATTTTAGCAGCATTTTCTTTGCTGATTACAGGATAACCTTCATCCAATATAACCTGCCGGAAATTCTTTTTCGGACGTATTTCTTCAAATGCCCCATATAATGCTGCTTTTCTGGCAAAGGAAACAATTTCCGGATATTCCAGCCCTGTATTACAAAATACTGCCGGCACTTCCTTTCCCAAAGTCATCCGAATTAAAGCTAGCAAAACAGTAGAATCTAAGCCTCCACTGAAACTTAAATATACCTGTCCTTCCCAAAACTCATTCCATTCTTCAATGCGGCGTATTGCCAGTTTTACCTTTTCTTCATAAGGCAAATTTTTCCGCTGGGCAAAAGCCCAATCCTGATATTTTAAATCTTTCTTTTGTATGTACATATTCCTTCTCCTATAAAAAATTAATCTGTTCTGCCTTTTGAGGCAAAATCTTTTTAAACAGTTCCATATAGCGTTCGTATCCGGCTGTAATCAACGGACCCTGAAGTGATGTTTCTGACCAAAGTAGCAGTTCTTCTTCCTCTGAATAATACGGAATATTACTAACTGTAAATTCCCCGCCAAAATAATGGGGTGTACTAACTTTCAAAAAATCCTGCATATCCTGCTTTGTCGATACTAGTGGCAAACCTTTCATTTTTCGCACAAAAAAAGCCTCTACCACATCGGGTAAGAAGCCTTTCTTTAAATAAGCATTTGCTCTGCCAAATATTTGGGTTAAACACTCCAGCCGTACTTCTCTTTCTTTTTCACTGCAAGTTGTATCCAACACAACCTCTGCCAATGCCTTTGCATATTCAAAATCTAACATCTGTTATTCCTCCATTTTTATTTTCTGTTTCAGTTTTCCATGTACTAAATAGCGATAATCCTTTCGGGTATTTACACAAGTTGATAAGGTAACTACCTGATCCTCCTTGGTAACTGTCATCCCTGTGTTATACTCAGCACTTCTTTGTAGTGTTTCCAGAAAAACTTCATAGTCCTCAGAAGTAGGAAAATCATAAGTATATGCTGGATGATCCGTCGGTGCTGCATAACAGGAAAAAATCTGATACTCATAAATATATCCTGGCACATACATATAAAAATAGGGAAAGTTTCGATAAAGTGCCTGTGATTGATACTGATCCAGGGTTCCAAACATGCTCCCATCCTTCATATTATGCCCATAGATAATGGTATTTCTGTCTGATAAATCCTCCTGGTTGTGAAATTCCATAAAAATACTGCCACTTTTATGATTTTCTCCCGTAATCAGGTGATGCAGATAATAGTCATTATCCCTCCCCTGGACTACCGGATAACTAATTTCCAAACCAGGAATCTCAATCCATGCAATGACATCTGGATTGATTTCTTCCAGCTTGTTAAAATCCACCTGTAGGAATCCCTGCTCTGCGACCTCCTCTGGTGTTTCCCCTGGAACCGCTTCTGGTGACAGGCCTTGATCCTCTATCTTTTGTGTAAACCCTTCCATCTGCTCATAGACTTTTTGACTTTCCTGATAATTCAAATAAATTTGCAGTATCCTTCCTCCTGCAAATAAAAAACAGCAATGGCTACAAGCATAAATATGCCGTAAATTTTCTTTCGCTTCATCGAATCCTCCTCTTCCATAAGACCGGACAACTTGCCCGGTCCATATTTACCCCGTATTTTTCAATACATAGTAATAATCATCAATTCCTTTGATCTGCCCATTCCATTCACCATAAGAATCCATGTCCCAAACCATACGGCTCATGGAAATAGACAATCCACTACAGATTTCATACACCTTTCTACAAGCGTTCTGTAGAATCTGCCGTTTCTGCATCTTATGCGGACAATAAAAAGTGACTGGTTTACGTTGACAGGCATCACATTTCTCAGAATCCCCATCACAATATACCTTCATTTTTTTATCCATATCATAAGCTTCATATAGGTGCTGCAGATGCCTGCTTTTCAGCGTTTCCAAAACTGGCTTTAAATTTCTGTACTGATTGACACCTGCAACGCAAATGAACGTATCTCCAGATAAATAGTGGGCTATCGTACCTTTTAATGCACCTTCTGTTAAATAGATCTGTTCTGCGTCCAGACTTCCTATGACATGTACCGGACTCCCTGATGATACTCCATTTTGGAATTTCACACTGGAAAGCCAGATATACTTCCGTCCCTCCATTACCTGATCCAACCGTATCTGAAATCCTTGTATTTTTCCTTCCATGGATCGAATCGGTATCAAAATCCCAGAATTTTTAGAAGTAAAATTAATTGTCCATTTCCCATCTTGATCTTCATAAAATCCTGGCACACCTTTTACCGTCTGTCCGGATTCCAACAGTTTTTGTACCATATTTTTAATTCCAAACAACGGTACACTACGATACCTCTGTATCTCGATCTGTTCTTTCGTCAGCCCTCTTTTTTTAAGATCTTCCTGATGTTTATCATTTAAGGTCAATAACGACAACATTTCTTGATATGTTCGGTCAATGACATCTGCATCCGCTAACTCGGCATTGAAAATTTCTACAGGCTCTTCTTTATGAACTACCTGATAATCCGTCCGGTATTCCCCCTTTCCCAGAGCTTCCCGGATCTGTCGGTTTGCCTCTGCACTGGAAACACCATGCAGTCTTCCGTATAATTCTAGCATTCCACCGGAAGCATCACACCGATTACACCGGAACACATTTTTCTGAAGATTAACATTCATTTTCCCTTTTGTTTCTCCACAAAATGGACAATTCACATCCATTGACAAAGAATTTTTATGCCGTACTCTAAGCTGCAGTAAATGCACGACATCTGTGATATCGTAGCTAAAGCCTGACATATCATACACTCTATGGTTCCTCCTTTCTTCCACAGCCTTTATTGGCTGTGGAAAGAATGTTAAGCCGGCTATTTGCTATGCCTTTGCAAGAATTACTCTGGCTGCCGCCGGTATGAAATGGTTCTGTCCATGATACTGTTCTGCGAACCATTGCAAGCTGGAAGGACTTTCTATTGCAACCTGTCCCATGGTTTTTCCACTAAATTTTCCCTGTCCTGTTACGGCTACTTGTATTGCCTGCTCATAACTCATCCATTTCACCAGTTCTTCCACTGGCATATTGGAATCCAGAGATTGCGGCTTAGAAGGCATCTGCTGCATAACTGGTACAGATCCAATTGCCGGACTCATTACCGGATTTGTCATCTGTCCTGTACCCGCTACCCCGCCAATCGTATTTCCATTGGCTTGTGCTTCTTGATAAAACTGTTCCATCATCTGCTGCCCCGGAGTTGCTTGAGGCGGAAATGATGGCATGGTTCCTGCTGACTGATTGGGAGTCTGCTGCATTCCTGGTGCAGGGGTTTGTGCTGGCATCGTAGTCTGCATCTGTGTTCCCTGATTTACAGGAATTCCTGCATCTACCTGCATTGGATCATTTCCTTCCCCTACATCAGCAAATTGCAGGCCATACCCCGCATCTGCCAAAGCTCGCCCAATTGCCGCTGTTTCTGCCATTTCAAGAAATTTATCCCCAAACTGTGTATCTGCTGTACGAAACTTCTGTGAAAAGGAATTGGCAATATAATTATCTTCCTGATCACACTTATCCAGATAAATTCTGGCTTCTACGACTGCCATATTTTCGGTAAAGTGAACAATCCGGCTGATAATCTTGCCTGTAGGATTTACCAGACGGAACCACAGCTTCCGATATTTCACATCCAGATACCGTTGTTCCTCCTGCCCTTCATTAGAAATAACTCTGGCAAGTTCCAGAGGATAAAATCCTTCCACTTTATTCAGTTCTTCTACTGCTTTTGACTTGTTATATAATAATTCGCTCATTGCCTGCTCCTTTCTTTGGAACCGGCAGGACATCCCTTCATAAAGTAATAACCTGCCAATTCTCAACATTGAACTATTTTGCTATTTTTTTACACAGCCCGGTTGCAAATTGTTGTAGGGATCCGTCTGTTTTCCTGTCTCTGATACCTTTCACAATACTGTTGTATTTTTACTGCCAGCATCGTCTTTCTGGTTCCCGTATCATCTGTGTGGATTGCCTGACAAACGGCTTTCCATTCCCCAACAATATAAACACGCTGTTTTGCCCTGGTGATTCCCGTATAAAAGATGTTCCGCTTCAGCATGGGATAAAAAGCTTTTAACCACGGAATGATGACCACCTGGCACTCGCTTCCTTGGCTTTTGTGTATGGTTATGGCGTTTGCATGTTCAATCATTTCCACCTGCTCTGCCTCATACTTCACCCTGCGGCCATCTGTAAATACGATTTGAACCAGAGGGTTATTGTCCTCATCTTCAGCAATCTGTACCAATGTACCCAAATCTCCGTTACTGGCAAATTCTGTATTCTTGTTTTGAAGGATTCTGTCACCTTCCCGAAATATCTCACCGCCAAGATGAAGCTCCCTTTTTCCGGATACAGGGGGATTTACCTCGTCCTGCAGACTGCGGTTCAGTTCCAAGACACCGGCTGCACTTCTCACTTTATATGGAGAGAGTATCTGTACTTGCTCCATACCATACATCTGAATTTCCTTGAGATAGATATTTTTAACAATTTGTGCCGCCGCATCTGCTCCTGAACATTCGACCATCTGGAAATCATCCCCCCATTGCAGGTTTGTCTTTCCTTCATTGATAAGTTGAGCATTTATGGGGATGTTGCTGTCCTTCCCCTGGCGATATACCAGATTTAAAACAGTAACCGGTATTTTCCCGCACAAGATAAGCTGCCGGAACACATCCCCAGCTCCTACTGAAGGAAGCTGATGGACATCCCCGACCAAAAGCACCCTTGCCCCTGCCTTTATCTTGTAAAAAAATTCATAGGCAAGGTGCATATCTACCATAGATACCTCATCCGCATTAATAAAATCTGCGGATAGTTTATCCGTAAGTGCTTCATAATCACCGTCACCAAAAAGCCCCAGTGCCATGTGCATAGTAGTTGCATCTCCATTTCCAGTACTCTCTGCCATTCTCCTTGCAGCACGTCCAGTCGGTGCCATCAGTTTGACTTCATTCCCACATTTTTTCTGATAGATATACAAAATGACCTTCAAAACCGTTGTTTTGCCGGTTCCAGGTCCTCCAGTAATAATGCAGATCGGGTTTGCAAAAACCATACGCACTGCTTCTTTCTGCTGTTCGGATAATGTTATGTTTAAATCCTCCTGTGCTTCCTCCAGTTCCTTTTCAATCGTAAGAGCTGGAATTTGCTCGTGCAATTTTCTTGCAATCATAGAGGCTGTATCCTCTTCTTCCTGATGCTGTTTGGTAATGTAAACCCTATTCTCTTCTACTACGATACTGTCCTGCATGACCAGACGATATAACACTTTTAAAATCTCTGTTTCCGTCACCGGCTGAAGATCCGGTTCTTTATTCAGAACCTTCAATGCATCTTTCACCAGAATTTCCTGCTCCAGATATAAATGTCCGTTCTGCTTCATGGCTTCCCGCAACACATAGCTGACGCATCCGGAAATACGCATAGGATCATTTGTTGCAGCACAGCACTGCCTTGCAATGGCATCCACAGTGAGAAAACCAAACCCTTTGACTGAGCAGAGTATATAAGGCTGCTTCCGAATGATTTCTACGGATTGATCCCGAAACTTCTGAAGAATCATATTTGCTTTTTTAGGCGTAACATGAAACGGTGATAAAAAAGTCATCAATTCCCGGAATACTTTGTTTTTTCCAAAAGAATCCACAATACGGTCCAGTTTTTTCTGAGATATCCCCTGAATCTTTAATAATTCCTGTGGATACTTTTCCATTACCTCCAAGGTATCCAGACCAAAACGATCGACAATCCGTTCTGCCGTTTTGGGACCAATTCCCTTTAAAGAACCACAAGAAAGGTATCCTAAGATACCTTCCCTTGTTCTAGGTACAACTTCCAAAAAAGTTTCTACCTTGTATTGTGTTCCATGGGAATTTGTCTCCCACTCGCCTTCCATTTCTATTTCGATTTCATCCGTAAGAGGCAGGTCATATCCTTTTGCAGTAAACGCAATGATTTTTTTGTCTGCCCAAAATTTATCTCTGGCAGAAAGAGGAACCTCATGATCCAGCGTGGAAAATAATGCAACCGTATATCCGTTTTCCTCATTTTGAAAAATCTTACGTATATATTTGCACCTCATCGTCTATACTCCTCCAGTTCTCTACTTTCATCAATTCGCCTGGTTTCATCTTGGAATCATACCAATAAACGTCCTTTCCTTTCTCGAATGCTGTCTGAATCTCTCTTCTCATTCCTTCGCTAATGCAGGAGCCACAAATAATTAATACTTCACATAAATCCAGCATCAAAGCTCCAATCTGCATTGCAGTCTCACGCTCTTCTGGGATACGGTCATCCAACATTAACGGAAGATGAGCATGTGAAGCAAAAGTACGGCAATGATACAGCCGTTTCATCTGCATGAGATAGTATTTTGCCAATTCCATATTATGCTGCACTCCCTCTGGATTCCGGGCAGACAGCGGAGAACAGATATATGCCTTTTTTCCTTGTAACATTATGCAACCTCCTTTTTAATCCGGAAAATCCTGCTTTCTGTAGTGCTTGTGTATTCTTCGTAGATATCCGGATGCTGATTTTTCAGCTTCTCCATATTTTCTTTTCCAATCTGGGTGCGTATCGTAGGATTATAAGTAATCCGGTAACGGAAACTCCCATCCTCGATCACTGCCTTACACCCTTGTCCAAGAAGCTCGACAAACGGTACACTCAATGCACGTTGTTCCGCTTCAATCTCCTTTTTTCTCTTTTCCAATTGGGATTTTTCTTCAGATAATTTGAGATATTTTTCAAGACTGCGTGATTCCAAGCTAGATATGCTGATTTCAGGAATTGATTTGTCTGCGTAACCATTATATTTCCGGATACTAGCCAAAATGAGATCTGGCTTTCCGGAATACGGTGGTTCTATTTTCTTCTCCACATATTCCTCCCAGAAGTATTTCTCCTGGTCAATGAGTTCTTCTTCCTCCATTCTATCTCGTTCCAGACACCGGTAAACAAATTCATTTTCATTGTTTCCATAAAGGCAAGCAATATATGCCTTATTCATATTCATGACTGCAAGATAATGACGAACCTGCAAAACATAGTTTTCAGGAATCCCATCATCTGCCCATTTGTCTTTTGCATTGTAATTACAGGTTTTACATTCCAAAATCCCAATGCTGCCATCTGGAAAACGGATAAAGTAATCCACATCCGCTAACATAAACGGATATAGCGGATGCCGGAACATTTTTCGTACAGGGAAAACTTCAAGTCCAGTCTTCTTGGCAAAAATCATGGCAACCAAATCTTCCAGGCGGTGTCCCACTTCTTTCGCTACCCAGTTTTCTTCCTCTTCTTCGATTACTGGCGTAACACCAATTTTATCGAAATACAAATCCCTGATTGTCGCAAATGGGGATAAGCCCATGATTGCCGCTGCATCGCTTCCACCAATACCAAGACGCCGGTAATCCAACCAATCTTCTCGGCTCAAATCTGCTGTATCAACAAGAACTTCCGGCTGATAATTTAATGCTGTATTCATCTCATTTCCTCCTTATAATTTAATCGTTCCATATACATCAAACCCTTTCCAGTCAAAGGCCAGTGTTTTTGCAATATCTTCTTCCAATTTTAAAATCCGTGGTGCAGAAAATCCTTCACAAGCAGCAAAGAAAGCAGCTTCGTGCATGGCAAAATAAAGATCATGAGCTGTGCATGGTTCTTCCCCATATTGTCCCACAAAAAGATCTACTACTTCATTTCGAATTTTCTGATTGATTTTGAGTTCCTTCATAATCAGATGCAGACAGTTTACAGGGTTTTGGATATCTATATCCATCAAACCAACAATTCCTTTAACTGCTTCCTGATAACGGGAAAAAATTTTGTCCAGATTATTCCGGAAATCCTGTAAGGTCGCCCCTCTATCATGTGACAGTTTGATAGGACTGCCCAGGTTAATGACACGGTTACTGGTTTGTGAGAGCATCATGGGATACAGATTCACACCACTTACTGCTACATCAGAAGTAGTCAGGCGCAGTGCAGGAGCAAGGCTCTTATCCTCAATTCCATGATCCTCCAAAGCCTGGTGATAAGTATCCAAAAGTTCCTGATTTCCTCCTAAAGTCCACATAGCGGACACAATGGAATGGTCAAAACTTCCAGATCCCTCCAGATAAGTACTTCCCTTAAAATGTGCTTTCAGATAATCACTTGTCATATTGAAGATTGTCTGCATATCCAGTACACAGTAATCATGATCATCACCGCCATGTACTGCAGATACTTTTCCATCTGCCACCTTGATTAAGGCATCTCCTTTCGCTACCTGAAGACAGTAGTTTACTACCTTTGCATAAGTAGCTTTCTCCAGTTTCTTTAATCCTGTTCCATTAATGCCGGCTCTTTTCAGAATTGTATGAATAGCACAGTCACGAACCGGATAAAAATCCTTGTTCACTTTTAATACCAACTGGGTATTCTTTTCTGTATCCTCTACTATTCCTTCCAGTTCTTTTTCACAGGCTTCTTCAATGGTTTCTGCCTCCTTTTCCAATGGAACCAGTTTTAGCATCCTGGTAGGCTTTCGAATCCACTTGGACTGCTTTGCCCTCTCAGCCAGAAATTCCAGCATCTCCGTTGTGCTTGCAAATGTAGTGCAAAACTCATCTGCATAAATCTTTGTTTCTTTCATGTGTGTACCACCTTTCTTAAATTTATTTATCCATAAACAGCCAAAGCTGATTGTGGCAATCCTGCCTTTCATTTGGGCATAAAAAAAGAATGAAAAGAGAAGTATTCCTCCGCTATCCATTCTCATATCCCTGATAATATTACCGAAAAAACAAAAGTGCCGCTATTGCCCCATAAGGACAGATAGTGACACTTTATACAATCATAAACAACTTATGCGGAATAAGCAGCCTTACTGCTCTCCTTGAGTCTTCGGATTTATACAAATCCAAAACTCCCCCTATGGGTACGCATAAAATTAACTATAGCAGTATAGTAGCACATGATATAGTATATGTCAATCTTCATGCACAATATATTGTATGTTCTTAAATACTATGCTTTGCATATATGACTTCAATTAAAATATTGAAATATCACGTATCCCACCTCTCTTTTTTCAAGTTTATAGAAAAATTTTTAATAAAAAGTACATAATCTGTTCAATCTGAAAAAATCTCAGTTAATTACTTAATGAAATTGCTAAGACAAAACTAAGTCTTACGCCTTTGTACCTTGATAACTTCATACCTTATCTGGAAATGTATATAGGTGTTGTAGATAGTGTCGCATAATTGCACACCTGCTGCTTGATGTTTACATAGTAACGCCTTCTACGTGCCTGAAACAAGGCATAGGAAACGGTTTCCTGATAAGATACTTTTATTTTTCAGCAAGAAGTCATTCTGCCTACACAATTACTCAAAATTTGTTATAATAATGAACAGGTATTATGATTACCCTGTTCATAGAAGGGAGGTATATGATTACTGTTACAAAAAAAGATCTGATTGCACTGGGGTATGGTCCATCTTTCTCTTCAGACATTATAAGACAGGCCAAAATTCTTATGATTGAACGTGGACATACTTATTACCAGTCAAGAAAATTAGACAGGGTACCCAAAGAAGCCGTTGAAGAAATTCTGGGGATTAAATTGCCAGACGAACAAAACCAATAGTACTTCTTGTGTGTTTATGCAAAGGAGGAATTTTTATGGCAAAGGATCCAATTAAAAGGGCAAACAATGGAACTTACTATTTCAGAGCAAATCTGGGCTATGATTCTGTAACTGGAAAGCAGATTCAGAAATATCGAAGTGGTTTCTCTACAAAAAAAGAGGCCCGTGCAGAATATTCCAAACTCATCATCGCTGCTGAAGATGAACTGGCAATGGAAAAGAAGCAACCCTCATTTAAACAATTTATTGAAGAAATTTATCTTCCATGGTATAAAACACAAGTCAAAGAGAGTACCTATAGAAACCGTTTAAATACCATCGAAAAACACTTTAAATTTTTTTATCGGAAAAAGGTAAACGAAATAGAACCGATTCATGTACAAACCTGGCAGCTAAAACTGGCAAAAGACTACAGTCCTAATTATGTACGAATTATACAAGGTATGCTTTCTCTGGCATTTGACCGTGCAATCATCCTCGGCCTTGCCAAGAAAAATCCCGCACGTATGGTCGGCAATATTAAATATAAGAAAGTAAAAGTGGATTTTTGGACATTGGAAGAATTCCAGAAAGTAATTTCTCTTTTATACAAAGGAGATTACTACGAACATTATTTGTTTATCTGTTTCTGGCTCCTGTTCACAACAGGATTACGAATTGGAGAGGCTGCTGCATTACAGTGGGATGACATCGATTTTGAAAGCGGATTACTCAGCGTGACAAAAACGTTATATTACAAATCTATGAATGAATACAAATTTGTAGATCCCAAAACATCTGCCAGCATCAGGACCGTTGTGCTTGATGAAGATACCATAAGGGAACTGAAAGATTGGAGGGAAGTGCAGAAGAAAGTTCTGAAAGACTGTAATTTTGTACTGAGCTATAGTGGGATTCCCACCAGCAAGCATACCCTGCCAAGAGCCCTGGAAAAGCTGGCAGGGCTTGCCGGTGTTCACCGCATTAAAATCCATGCATTAAGACATTCACATGTAGCACTTTTAATCAGCATGGGGGTGAATCCATTGATCGTCAAAGACCGTCTGGGACACGAAAAAATCCAGACAACTTTAGGGACCTATGGACATCTATATCCTAACAGCAACTTTGAGGTTGCCAAACTGTTAGGCGGAGTTATTAACTTCACTCCTGCTACCGAAAGCATCGCTGATTATACACATAACCAGTTTACTGCGTCGTATCACAGGAAAATATAAAAATGCAATAATAATGCAATCCAGAGTCATCGATGCCGACAAAGCCCGTAAATAAAGGCTTTTTAGCCTACCGCGTACTACTCAAACTCAATCGTTCCCGGTGGCTTACTGGTCAGATCGTAGAATACGCGGTTAACTCCCTTAACTTCATTAATAACACGATTCATAACCCTGTTCAGTACTTCATACGGAATCTCTGCGGACTCTGCTGTCATAAAGTCAATCGTCTTCACTGCTCGCAGTGCCACTGCATAATCGTATGTTCTGAAATCGCCCATAACGCCTACGCTTCGCATATTGGTAAGAGCTGCAAAGTACTGGTTCGGTATCCAGGATGGTTCTTTGCCATTCTCAACTTTATAAGCTTCTGCTGCCTTATCAATTTCTTCACGGTAAATGAAATCAGCATCCTGCACAATGCGAACTTTCTCTTCAGTAACTTCGCCGATAATACGGATTCCAAGTCCCGGTCCCGGAAATGGCTGACGGAATACCAGCTTCTCTGGAATTCCAAGCTCCAGTCCTGCTTTGCGGACTTCATCTTTGAAGAGGTCACGAAGCGGCTCAATAATCTCCTTGAAGTCTACGAAATCAGGAAGTCCGCCTACATTGTGATGAGACTTGATCACTGCAGACTCTCCGCCAAGACCACTCTCTACCACATCTGGATAGATGGTTCCCTGTGCAAGAAAATCAACAGCACCGATCTTCTTAGCCTCTTCTTCAAAGATACGAATAAATTCCTCACCAATGATCTTACGCTTCGCTTCCGGCTCAGTAACTCCCGCAAGTTTATCATAATATCTCTGCTGTGCATTCACACGGATAAAATTCAGGTCAAACTGTCCATTAGGACCAAATACACCCTCAACCTCATCGCCCTCGTCTTTACGAAGAAGGCCATGATCTACAAACACACATGTCAGCTGCTTGCCAATAGCTCTGGAAAGAAGTCCTGCTGCTACAGAAGAATCAACACCGCCAGACAGTGCCAGAAGGACTTTGCCGTCGCCCACTTTCTCACGGATTTCTTTAATTGTATGCTCAACAAATGCATCCATCTTCCAGTCTCCGGCACATTCGCATACACCAAGTACGAAATTGGATAACATCTTCTTTCCTTCTACTGTATGGAGAACTTCCGGATGAAACTGGATCGCATACAGTTTCTTCTCCGCATTCTCGGCTGTAGCCACTGGACAGTCTGCTGTATGTGCAGAAATCTCAAATCCTGGTGCTGCTTGGGAGATATAGTCTGTATGGCTCATCCAGACAATTGTTTTCTCTGATACTCCTTCAAAAATTCTAGAATCTTTTTTGTCAACCAGCAACTCTGTTTTGCCGTATTCACTTACATCTGCTTTCTCAACTTTACCGCCGAGAACATGCATCATAAGCTGTGCACCGTAGCAAAGCCCAAGCACCGGAATACCAAGTTCGAATAATTCTTTCTGGTAAGTCGGTGAATCAGCTTCGTAACAACTGTTCGGTCCACCGGTAAGAATGATTCCCTTTGGATTCATGGCTTTGATCTTCTCAAGATCGGTCTTGTAAGAATAGATTTCACAATATACATTACATTCTCTGACACGTCTTGCAACCAGCTGATTGTACTGACCACCAAAATCAATTACAATAACTAATTCTTTCTTCAAGGTTTTCCTCCTGTTTTTCCCTATAAATTCTCATTGGAATCGTTACTGTTCACACTGGAAAATCTCCGGTAAACAATAACCTTGAATCTTCTTTCCATTATAAATGAGTATTACAACTTTTACAACGACTAATTTTCTTAGCTGAATAAAATTTTCAATATATCGTAGATAGATTTTATCACCATGAAATTAAGTTTGAATGCACAGCTTTTTCATACTGTATATTCCTATGCCGGTCACTTCAGGTGCGTTCCAGTTTATAAGTTCTTTAGATTTTCCTCATATATTTTTCAATTTGTTCTCACAGATTGATCACAAATTCCGCGTATATTAATAAACAAATAAAGCGAAAGCTTTTTTACATAGATTATAAATATACTTTTTCTTTTTCATACTTGCCGGGCCAAAAGGTCCGGCCCTCCTTCTTTTTAGCAGAATTTTCGGAAGTTGCTTACGTCGGAGAATTCGAATTTGATTATAAATTTAACATAAAAAATCCCGGTCTTTAGAAAAGAACTGTCTTGATATTTCTTTTCTGACCGGGATTTTTATAATTCAGGTTCACTCTTCTTTTAACGAAAAAACACTGAGCCACAATAAAGTGTAGCCCAGTGTTTTTTCTTATAACTCATCAAGCCCATAATCTTCAAATTGGAGAGTTTCTTTATCCAATTTTAAAGCTGATCCGGTTTCTCAACTGTATAAACACTCTGATCCTGGATTGCCGTTGCTCCAGACATATCTGCTGTGTCGCTGTAGGAACCAGTTGTAATGGTGTACTCGCTGTCGCCCTGTACATACACAGTTCCGTCTGTACCCTGAATTGTTACAGTTTTTCCATTACTATCTACAATTGTTCCCTCATTTTCCAGAGATGAGACAGTACTGTCGCCAGTTACAGTCCAGGTGGAATCTGCGCTTACATAAACGTTGCAGTATCCCTCTCCGCCTTCGCCTGCATAACTCTCATCATCTACAACTGCACCTGTCAAGCTGCTGCCATCTGTGAGATAAAAATCCAGATCACTGATAGAATCCCAGATCACATTTCCTTGCATATCCTGACTAATACCGGTAAAGTGGCAGTCAGCTCCGTTTGCCCCGGCCTGTCCCCAGCCTCTCTGGTTGGTGTTGCCTGTGCACTGCAGGAAAAATTCATTGTCATCGTTATAGTTAATATCCACGTTATTTAAAGTAATCGTACTCTCTGTATTAGTTGTATAAAACACACCGCCGTTCTCAGAAGTCAGGCTGCCACCATCCATCTGGAAGGTACTGTTACCAACCTCAGAATCACCAGACATGCTCTGGTAAAGGATTACAGTCCAGGTATTGTCGTTCTGATCCAGATCACTCATATTTCCAGTGAGATCACAGTCATAAAGATGAATAGAATTCAGACCTTCAATGCAAACTGCCTCAGAACCATTTGCTGTAAGGCTGGCATTGCTTACTGCAATGTCTGCTGTACTGTAAATAGCAGGAGAACCAACACCGTTGGAAACATAATTTCCACCATCGATCACCATTGTTCCGCCGCCTCTGTCACTTCGGATTGCAGCAGAAGACTCACCGTTTGTCTCTACATCCAAGTCCCATCCGTAAAGAGTCCCACCGCCAGCTACATGAACACCGCCAGAAGTATCCTGAGTCGTTTTCACAGTTGTACCAGAAGCATATACTGTTCCATCACCATATGCAAAAAGCCCTGCACCACCTGCTGCATCTGTAGTCACGCTGCCATCTTTCACATAAGCAGTACCATCTGTTGCCAGAACAGCAGCTCCTACACCATAGAAGCTGGAATTATCTCCGCCCTGGCTGTCTGCAGAAGTTCTTGTAATGGTATCATTATCAAGTGTTACGTTTGCTCCGGAAGAAATCAATGCTGCATTCTCGTCAGTTCCTGTTGACTCAATTGGCTCATTTGATACAGTTGTATCTTCTATATACTCATTTACCGCAGTATAACTGTCCACACCCTGAGACTGTCCACCAGGGCCTCCCTGTCCTGGAGCGCCTTGTTCATCACCGCCAGACTGACCCTGACCATCCATTTCCATGGACATTACAGTAATGGAAGCAGCATTTCCATCCTCATCTAAAGTGATAGAAACGATATCGCCCTCTTGAATGTCAGAAAGTGAAATCTCCTCAGCCTCTGCGGACTGTCCGTTACCGTCTGGTTTTTCCGGCTCTTCTCCGTCCTGGCTATCTGTATTCTCACTTTCCTGGTTATCGTCAGCTGCGTCCTGACTGTCACTTGCTCCATCAGAAGAATCAGAATTCTGTCCATCACCTTCCGGCTTCTCTGACGCACCGCCATTCTGTCCATCTCCGCCAGGCTGCATACCGCTTGCCTGCTTTGTGATCACTGTATCCGCAGTAATTGTAATCGTCTGCTCCTCGCCAGTCAGATCCAACATAGAAGGCGCCTCACCACCCTGGCCATTTCCATCCGGTGCTCCACCATTCTGGCCATCTCCACCAGGCTGACCCATCTCTTTCATAGTCCCAACCGCAATGGTAATCTCCGAATCAGAAACCGACTTAACCTCACCAAGTACCACATTCTCCTGACTCTCATCACCATTCTCATCCGAAGCAGCCGCCTCACCACTTTCATCATTCGCCGCATCCGCAGCCGTCTCCGTCTTACTATCCTCCGCATAAACCATAGCCGGAACAGAAGTTGTTGCTACCATAATTCCCATTAAAACAGCTAAATATCTACGTTTCATACCCATTCATTTCCTTTCTGTATTCATTCAACCCTTCCGAAATCCTCATTCTCTCCATCCGGATCATTTTGTTTTGTGTTCCTTATGGCTAATAATATACAGACCAAATGTGTGCAATTAATGGGAAAACTGTGTTCATTCCATGGTCAACCTGGTAAGAAACTGTGAACTCCACCAAAAGAATATGCCGCAACAACCAAATTCAGTCGAAATATACTCCACTCAAAAAATACACATAACAGAAATGATTTTTGACAGAACTCAAGAAGAAAGCTGACTAAAAATATACAAAAGAATAGAATATAGTAAACACGAAAATCTCCCCAAAAGGAATCAGCCAACGTTTCCTACCAGTACACAACGCTAAGCAAACGTAATTACCATCCGCCTCTCTTCCCAGGCGCTGCGTCACTTCCTCCCCTCCTTCAACTACTCCCACCTGCAGCCGCCGTCCTGTTTTCCCCTTCGCCAGTACACAGTGAGAGGAAGGTGGTGTCGGCTGGGGGCTTTGCCAAAATGGGCGTTTGACGAGTATAGCGTGAGAGA